>ERZ779880.95-NODE-95-length-135516-cov-17.760315_pt1 | contig 135516 bp, 113 predicted proteins | sample MGYA00511555_ERZ779880 | MGnify/ENA primary metagenome ERZ779880 (study PRJEB29588, sample SAMEA2145815) | human gut metagenome | biome: human gut; feature: human-associated habitat; material: faeces | place: Denmark | collected 2008/2010 ... | reverse complement strand
ACAGGGCAGAGTTCCGGTGGGTGTAGAAACCCCGATGTGGACTCTGCCTTTTTTTTATGCCCCCGCGCGGGGGAACCGAATAGGCTTGTATGTCGTAAAATATGGATTTTATTGAGATGTTTTGAGCGGTTTTCCATATTATTTTCATTACTTTTGGGCATTAATCACTAATATCTGAAAAAACATGAAACTGACATTTCGCATCCGGTATCGCACTGTGTGGGGGGAGAACCTTTGTGTTTTGTTAAACGATGATGAAACGCAAATCATATCTCTTTCTACCCGCAATGGTGATGAATGGCAGGGAAGTTTTGAATATATTCCGGTTGGGTCGAATCAGCTCGTAACCTATCGGTATGCCGTTTATCGGGATAATATATGTATACGTAAAGAGTTGGGAGCTATATCTCATCTATTCTATTTAGGGAATGCCCAGCAGAATCATTATGTAATTGATGATTGCTGGAGAGACTTGCCTGCCGATTCTTATCGTTACAGTTCAGCATTCAATAGTATTTATACTCCTCAATCTTATAATAAGCTATCCGACAGCGTCGGAAGTTGTATTACGTTTCGTGCCCTTTGTCCGGAGTTGGGCAATCGGAATCAGGCGTTGGGACTTATAGGAAGTTGCAATGCTTTAGGAAGTTGGGAATATTGCCGTCCGCTGCGTATGCAGGAAGTAAGACCTAATGTATGGCATATAACGCTGGATGCTTCCTCTTTGCAATTACCTTTCGAGTATAAGTTTGTAGCCATAAATGCCGAGAGTGGAGCGGTGGAAGAATGGGAATCCCGTCCAAACCGACTTTTCAACGTGCAGCCTTTACAGCGTGGTGAGACTTATCTGCCGATGGAAACAGAAGTTTTTTTTGCACTTCCAGCCCGTAAATTTGCAGGTTCCGCCATTCCTGTTTTTTCGCTTCGTTCGGAAGGTAGTTGCGGAGTTGGGGATTTCGGCGATTTAAAGACGTTCGTATCATGGGCTGCCGATACAGCGCAGCACGTTGTACAGATTTTGCCTATTAATGATACGAGTATAACCGGAAGTTGGACCGATTCTTATCCTTATAACAGCATTTCCATTTATGCTTTTCATCCCATGTACATCGACCTCCGTCAGCTTCCTGCTTTGGCGGATGCCCAATTTGCTAGTCGGTTTGAAGAAGAACGGGCTCGCTTGAATGCCTTGTCGGTAGTAGACTATGAGGCAGTTAACCGGTTAAAGCAGTCCTACTTAAAAGAAGTTTACCGGCAAGAAGGAGAGAATGTATTGAAATCGGATGAATTTAATACCTTTTTCGCTGATAACCGACATTGGTTACAGCCTTATGCTGCATTCTCTTATTTGCGTGATTTATACGGAACATCTGATTTTCATTGCTGGGAGGCATATAACAAGTACGATGAGGAGGAAATACAGCAACTGTGTTCGCCTGAAAGCGATGCTTATACATTCATAGGGTATTATTATTACATGCAACACCTGTTACATGTACAATTGCTCGCCGTAGCCGAATACGCCCGTCGGAAAGGAGTTATTCTGAAAGGAGATATTCCCATTGGAATCAGTCGTACCAGTGTAGAGTCGTGGGTAGAACCTTATTATTTCAATATGAACGGGCAGGCAGGTGCACCGCCTGATGCTTTTTCCGTAAATGGTCAGAATTGGGGGTTCCCTACTTATAATTGGGAGGTTATGGAGAAAGATAATTACCTGTGGTGGCGCCGCCGCTTTGCTAAGATGGCAGAATACTTCACGGCATACCGCATCGACCATATATTAGGGTTCTTCCGCATTTGGGAGATTCCCACGCACAGCGTTCACGGGCTGTTGGGACAGTTTGTGCCCTCTTTGCCAATGAGTGCCGATGAAATCCGCAGTTTCGGGTTGAACTTCCGTCCCGATTTCATGCTTCGTCCGTTTATCAGCGAATACATTTTGAATACTGTTTTTGGCGAACAGAGCGATTACGTGCGCGAAACCTTCGTACGTCCGCTTCATCATGATTTGTATGAGATGCGTCCGGAGTTTGATACGCAGCGCAAGGTGGAAGCATTTTTCGAAGGAAAGACCGATTCGGAAAGCATTTGGTTGAAAGAAAAACTATATGCTTTAATCAGCGATGTATTGTTTGTTGCCGACCGTAATAATCCGGAACTGTATCATCCGCGTATCGTTGTTCAGAATGATTACATATTCAAGCAGCTCGCCGAGCAAGAGCAGGAAGCCTTTAACCACCTGTATAATCATTATTACTACCAGCGCCATAACGAGTTCTGGTATCATGAAGCCATGAAGAAACTACCCGTACTTACTCAGTCTACGCCGATGCTGGTTTGTGGAGAAGATTTGGGGATGGTTCCCGACTGTGTATCGTGGGTGATGAACGAGCTGCAGATACTCTCGCTTGAAATTCAGCGTATGCCGAAAGCAATAGGTCGCGAGTTCGGGTGCCTTAACGAATATCCGTTCCGTTCTGTTTGTACGATTGGAACGCACGATATGCCTACCTTGCGCGGCTGGTGGGAAGAAGATGCTGCTCTGACCGAGCGTTTCTATCACAACGAACTTCATCATTGGGGAGAGGTTCCGAAACATGCTCCCGGTTGGCTCTGCAAAGAAATCATCGAACAGCATCTGCAAAGCCCTTCCATGCTCTGCGTGCTTGCATGGCAGGATTGGACTTCGATAGACGAATCATTGCGCAATCCCGATGTACAGGCAGAGCGTATCAACGTGCCGGCAAATCCGCATAACTATTGGCAGTGGCGTATGCACATCACGCTGGAAGAACTCATGCAGGCCGATGAACTGAATGATGCCATCCGGCAAATGATTCAGTCGAGCGATAGAAATACAGCGTGCTAAGGGATATGAATCAGCTTGTGTGTTTGCAGACTTAACCGCCATTGGGGATGTGCTTTGATGTAAGCGATGACTTCCTCCGTATTGCTGCACGAACAAGGCTGTAAGAAATAATGCAGGGCAGGCAGGGCAAGATAAGATTCCACATCTTGCCCTGCTCCTGTATAAACCACTTTTACTTCGTCTATTCGTTTTACATTGAGTTTGCCTCCTTGCTTGGGCGAGCAGGTAACCCAGTCTATTGCTTCAGGGAGTACACACGTTCCGTTGGTTTCGATGGCAACATATTTGCCGAGTGCGTGCAATTTCTCCACCAAGTCATCATCAATCCACAAGCCCGGCTCTCCTCCCGTAAGAATAACCATCCGGCACGGAAAAGCCGACACCCGTTCCAATAATTCCTCGTCCGTCATAAGCGTTCCGCTTTCATGGCGGGTATCACAGAAGTCACATTTCAGATTACAACCCGAAAACCGAATAAATACGGCAGGCGTACCCGTATGGAAGCCTTCACCCTGAAGACTGTAAAACAGTTCGTTAATCTTTCTCATAGATCGCCGTGTTTCCTTCCGATTCACACACTTCTACTTTGTAACAGTTCTCCACCTCGTCGCATATCCATCGGGCGATATTTTCCGCCGTGGGGTTAAACGGAAGTACGTCATTCAAATGCTTATGGTCGAGCTTGTCTTTCACTTTTTCCTTGATGTGAGTAAAGTCGGTTACCATTCCGTCGGCGTTCAGTTCTTTAGAGCGACAGTAAACGGTCACTATCCAGTTATGACCATGCAAGCATTCGCATTTGCTCCGGTAAGAGAGTTTCAGAAAGTGCGAAGCTGAAATTTCGATTCGCTTGATAACGGTGTACATAATTGTCTTATTAAAAATCTTTGGTTAGATAATATAAAGTAAAGACGCTTAATGTCACCTCAGCGTCGGTGCAAAGATACGGATAATTTTGTAGCTGGACTATAAATCGAATATAGATTGAGTCTTTTTATCGGTTGTTGTACTGTATCGATGAAAGAAAAACTTTGCATCTGTCACATATTAAAATCCTGTTCTTTTCCAACTATCAAAGTATGTGATATCGGTGCTTTGATTTCCAATATACCTTTGAGGAGGTGTTTTCTCCCGGTTCTCGGCTGGCTTACATAAATATCACAATATACGTTGAACTGTCCGTAACAACATTCTATAGTGCAGATTTGTAGCTTATGAGGGTTGATGGGGAACATTTTGTAGATGTTGAATATATCTTCCGGAACCGGTAGGCATTGTGTGGTTTCATTGAGCTGTATAGTTGTTTCTTTCATGACAAGTTTCTTGCTGACATCGTTGTTGAACCGCTCTGTTTCGGGGGCAGGAACTGTCGGAATGTTTCCCTTGAATATCTTCAGTACATCGTTTTGTCTGTACGGATTCCCTGCAATGTACAAGTTCGTAAAGGTATATTCTTGCAGAAAGTGTGAGTAAGGCATTATGATATAATTGATGACTTCCGAGGTCGCATTGGTCATCTTTATCATTTTTGTATCAACCGTCACGTTGTCTTGGTACGTGTAAGAGTCTAATGCATACACGATGCTGTCAATCTCGTACCTCGATGAAGGTTCTAACTCTACGGAAATTTCCCTTTCGTCATAGTCGTTTCCCACGTTTACGGTCAGCATCATAGGCTCAAGGTTCATGTTTTCGGGCTTTGAGAAACACAGATGCGTTTCGTCCGTGCGCTCGATGGTGAGATGGATGTCCGGCTGATCGATTACCATCTTAACCGTTTCTTCTTCCGACATATAGAATGGAGAGTTCATCGCAATCAGGTGACCGTCTTTTGCGTAGATGTCTCCGAGGACTTCGCGGAACGCTCCGTCTTCGTCGGTGGAGAATACATTTCTTATAACCCAGTTTGATGCTTTGAAGCTGACGGTTACGGTGGAGTCGGTATCCGAAAGTTTTATTTCTTCCGCCGACGGTGCATAGTCGTTGATGAACACGTCGCGGTTACATCCGCAGAGCAGGGCGGAGAGGGTGGCGATATAAAGAAGGAAAATTCGTTTCATAGGGAGTAAGGTTTTAAAAATTATCTTGCGTTGAAACGGTAACCTATGCCCAGCATCAGGTTGTTGGGGTCTTTAAAGCGGTAAAGCTGATACCCCGTGTGCAGGAACAGGTTTTTGGTAAGATTGGTTTTCAGTGCAAGTGTTTGGTAAAATTTGTTCGTATCAGGTCCTTTACACAAAAAGTTCTTGCCGATACCTATGTTAATAGAGAATATCGGCATTACTACTTCTGCCCTTACAGACAGCCCCATCGAGAACTGCTCTTTGAAGGGAGGCCGGTAAAACCGAATCTCTTCCGGGGTAGAGGGAATAACTTCGTTGGCAACGTGTTGTTGGATGTTTGCACTTTCGTCATATTGCATGTCGAGTGATACACCGGCACGGAAGTAACGGTTAAAATTATAGAGTGGGTTGAAGTTCAATCCCACGATGCCGAAAGAACCCGGAACAAGAAACGAGTTGTTATTCTCGAAAAACACACCTTTTTTTCTTGTAGCCCCGTATACGATTAAGTCGTAGCTCATGTATCGGCTGAACGACGGTTTACATCGCAGGTACGCCGGTTTCTCACTCTTGTCGCCGCCCCCGAAAAAGCGGGTTACGCCGATAGAAGCCCCTATGGTGTTTACTCCGGAATTGGGATAACCCGTGTTTCCGTTCGAATAATGAGTAAGGTCGATTCCGGCACGCAATTCCGTACCGGGTGCCAACTGCCAGTTCAGGAGGAATTCCAAATTGATGTAAGCATTAATTTTAGAACCTACAACCCGGTTCATCGGGTTGGTTTCCGGATTATACTTTTTCCAGCCGAACGAGGCTCCGAAATTCCATTCATAATCGAAAGATAGTTTAGGAGTAATGGTGGCTATCCTTGATGTCTGAAAAACATATACGGCGAGCGGATTCCCCATTTCCGCAGAATTGAAGAACGTATTGTAACCAATGCCTATACCCTGAACCGCGTGCGGATACAGTTGTCCCAGTTTTGTTTCGGGAGTAAACCGGAATCCGTATTTCAGATGTCCCGACAATGCGGAGTTTATTGGGCTCTGTGCGTTATTCATCCCTTTGAGAAATTCATGAGTGGGGAAAACGTATGTAGGCTTAAAGGCGACTCCAATCGCATGAACCATCTTTTTGGGATGGGAGTCATTCCCTGTCGAAAAGCTGTTTCTTGTCACCGAATCGGTTGGTGTTGTTGCAGGTGAGGCGGCACAGAAGCCCGAAAAAAGGAACAGTGTCAATATTCCGATTAGCTTTTTAGCATTCATAGCTTTCTGACAGGTTACATTCATTCATATAAGGGTTATTATTTTCTCTGTTGTAGATGCAAATGTATACGAATAACCGGAAGATGCAAAAAATTGTACGATAAAAAAGCACAACCGGTATGCTATATTTCCGGAAAGTTTGGTTGGCAGGAGCTGAGCTTTTATCAGGGATAAAAACGCTACCCGTAGAGCCGTTGAACGCTACCCATAGAACCGATGTACGCATCCGCATGGGATAACAAAAACTAACGGTAGCGTTTTGACGGACAAACCGCAGCGGAATTTGTGCGTGCGGCTGTCCGATAAAACGCCTGCCGTTTTCAACTGTCGGACAGATGTATGTCTTTGACTTACAGTAAAGTATTCAGCAAAACTTTCCCCGACGTATCTACTACCTTTACTCTGATTTTTCCGTCTGATAAATCAAGACGGGTAGCACTCCGATTGCTTCCCACGATTACCGGGAAAGCATTCCCCGCCTTATTTTTCTCGTGGAAAGCAAACTCATGCGTATGCCCCGACACCATCAAGTCGATATGAGCTTTGTTCAGAATCGGGAGCATTTTGGCTTTCAGATCGTTGATGCCGTGAGTCAATTCCTCTTCCGGGAAAATGTCGACCATCGGATAGTGGGAAATAACAATACGGTACCGGGCTGTTTTAAATTCCTCCGTTTCTACTAATTGAGCCAGCCACTCCGTCTGCTCGGTGCGGTAAGCGTCGAAGTCGGTCAGTCCGGCATACACCTGCGTATCATCGGGTTTATCCTCGCCGCAATCCAGCATCACAATCATGATGTCTCCCATCCGGCACGAACCGTAAATCTTCCCGTTCGATTTCGGGAATAATTTCGGATAACTGCGTGCCAGTTTTCCGCGGGTCTCATGGTTTCCGCGCACCATGTTGAAAGGTATGGAAGAAGCAAACCGCTGTACACTCTTGTCGATGAAAGCGCGGAAAGGCGTTTCGCTGTCCTCTATGTAATTCATCATATCGCCGGCATAGAGAAAAGCGTCGCACGTTTTGTAATCGCAAAGATTAAGCAACGTGTCTAATTGTTCAGAGTTGTTATGCACATCGCTTACCACAAACAAAGACCCGCCTTCATGCGTAGGGTCTGTGGTGCGGAACGTGTACCACTGCGAAGTGATACTGTCGCCAAACACCACCTTGTAAGGCTGGAAGTCGCGCATCTCCTTCGAGCGAATCCGGTAATTATACACCGCTCCCGGCTTCAGTCCCTCTGCCCTGACGCTGTGGAAAACCGTATTCGCATCGCGCAGTCCATGCTCCGTATGGTAATAAGATTTGATATCCTTTCCGCCTTCCTCCTTCAGTTCGATAAAAGAAAACGAAGGAAGCGAAGTGGTAAACACAAAAGTAGCCCCTTGCGCAGTCACCTCTTGAAGATAAGGTCCGTGATTCACTTGAAACTCCGTTGTTTCTTGGGCAAAAGCGTGCGTTGTTCCGAACACAAGCAACACGCCCATCAGAAAATCTTTCAGTTTGTTTCTTCTCTGCAACATAATTCATACTATTAATGATGATATCTATTTGCAGATACAAAAGTAGACTAATAGTTCAAAGTTGCAAATACCGGGTGGTAAAAATGCTTTGTTTATCTTTCGTTATAGGATTATGTGTTGTTTTTGACCGGAAGAGTGAAATGATAGTGAAACATTAGGGTTAGTTAAATTCCCCAAGTTGTAAATGTTTATTCTTTTGTAAAGGCACTATAAAATATGATTGTGAGAAAATAGTTTATAGTGCCTTATGTATTTATGTGAAGCCTCATTCATTCGTGTGTGGGCATCGAGCTAAACTTGAAACTATTCCTTTAAATGATCTATTTCTTTGATAATCTCATCATTGATGCGTTGCATTTTCCGGAAGATTAAGAAAGCGATTCCGGTACCAACGAGACACCCGATGCCAATGCCTGTTCCTATTATAATGGCATAAGCTCTATCAGATAAATCATAATTCAAAAACTCAAACAAGAATATACTTGCCCAAACTATGCATATCGGAATCCCGACTACCATTTGATTTATGCGATTCTTTTTCATCTTTACAAAAATCTGGCGCGAAGTCAGCAAGTCATGTTTTAGCCATCCTTTTCCTATTACCTTATTAATAAAGAAATCAAAACCAATTTCTACTGCTACAAGTAGCATGGTTGTGATATAAAAGTATAATGAGACTTTCCCCGTTTGGTAAAAGTAAAGAAACATAAGGGCTAATAAGGGCATGAGCAAGAATAACTTTATATAGATATACTTATCTATCCATTTCATTTTGTTCTGCATAACAGTTCGCAAAAGTCGTTCATTGTTAATCTGCTGAGATTTTATTTTCTCGGTAAGGATAGCAAACTGTTGTCTCAATTCGTCCATATCGTTTATATTATTCTTTTCCATGATGAATGTCTTTTAAGGATGCATATTTTTAAGTTGTTCTCTGATTCGGGAAAGCCTCACCGAAACATTCTTGGTTGAAATACCTACAATGGCTCCTATCTCATCGTAAGGAAGGTTTTCCAGCCATAGGAGGATTATGGCCCTGTCGAACGGCTCCAATCTGTTGATACGGTTATAGAGTGCTTTAATTTGCTTTGATTCGTGGTCATTATCCTCAAAGAGGTCAATGTCTACTGTTAACGGAACTGTTTTTCTCCGTTTTTTCTTCCGGTCGAATGATATGCACGTATTCAGACTAATCCGGTAAATCCAAGTTTTCATTTCACTCTTTTGTGCGAAATTGTCAAATCCTTTCCACAGATTGATAGAGACTTCTTGGTACATATCGTTCACTTCATCTTTGTCTTTTGAGAACATGAAGCAAACGGTATATATGGTCGTTTTATACTCTTTTAATATCCGGATGAAGTCAGTTTCTTTCTTATTCATCTTATCCATAACTTTTAGTACGTTAGACACAAGACATGTTTGGTTCTCTGCAAAATATTCGTTTTTAGAGCCTTCAGACTATTTCACGGCTTCTATCGTGTACCCTTGTTTGCTTAGCAAGTTTAAGATGCCACGTTCACCAGCCAGATGTCCGCTTCCGACAGCAAAAAAAGTCGCTTTTTCTTTCATGATGGCAGGCATGACCTCAGCCCAGTTAGCATTACGCCTGTAAATCAGAGCCTCTTCTTCTTCAGGAAGTGCGTCGCAGGAATTACCCTGCTTTTCTTCAACGATCTCCATTAATTGTTTCAAATCCTGTTTCATATAAGCAGCCGACATCCTTCGGGTTTGTTGTTCTGCCTTGTTTAAATTCATGACGGTACAGAGTAGCTGGTCGGCCTGACGCTGAAGAGTTTGCGTTCCGAATAAAACTCCCATTTGGAAATCCATTGTCTCCAAACCGGCAACAGCTTTCCCCTTCTTTTGAGCTTCAGACTGAATCCATCCGTCTAACTGCTGCTGAGGATTGAATCCTTCTACGGTTTTCATGGCTATCAGTGCACTTATTTGCGCAGTGAGAAAAGCCGGTTTTATTTTATCGAACATCTGCAACTCTACCCCCATCAGTTGCTTAATTTTTACCGCCACACTATCATACTGTGCACTATTGAATAACGTATGTAGCGTAGTATCACCCGGTAGCATAATAGCCTGCTGCATTTTCTGCATGTTGATTGGACTTTGCATTTCTTCCATCACTATTTCTCCATATACCTGCTCCGTTTCATTCATAGCCTGTTTAAAACCGGGTACACTATCTGTTATTGATAGCGGCGCCAAATGATGAGTACCAAATACATACGACGGTTTAGCCAAATCTTTTCCGGAAACTTTCCATAACAGCTGAGCATTAGCTCCATAAGTGATGCACAGAAGCACCACTAATACCAAAATCTTTTTCATATTCTAAAATTTTAAATTGTTTCTACTTGTTAGACGCACAGGTAAGCAATTTACTACAAAAAATCGGAGAATTTTTTAAATTTATTGGAATTATGCTTCAAAAGTCGAAGTTTGAATTATGGAAAAAGAGGGATTACGGTGGGCGAACAATAACCGACTCAAAGCATTTGTTTGCGCAAGAACACAAAAAAAGCACCTACAAAAACTTTGTAAGTGCTTGATTCTTAATGTGGACCAGCCAGGGCTTGAACCTGGGACCTCCAGATTATGAGAACGATAAAATGATATTCTGTGACAACCAACGATTTTAGTTTTTATTGAATATCAAATAGTTATACATCTTACTATTCTCGGTGAAACTCACTAAATCCCCCTAACTGAAATAGTTTGTTTACGCATTGTTTACGCAGAATTAGAGGAGCCAATGCCGCTATTAAACCCTTTTGCATGTCCAGTATAAGCTCCATTAATAATTAATGTAGAATAGCGTCATATATTTTGCTCAAGGCTTATGGTTGTCGCAAATAATTTATAAGTTAGCGACAAACATAATGTAAAGGCGAGTATGAATACAATTTGCAAATTCGAGGGATGCAGTCTTTCAATGTCTTAATTTGGCGAAATTCTCCATTTATTTGGTAAATAGTCCTAAAGAAATGATAGAATATAGATGATTTATTGTATCTTTATTTATTTAATTGCTATTTTTTCAACGTAACTGGACGTGTATTATGCAGAATACTGGTAACATTAATAGGATAAAAGCAGTACTTGCAGAGCAGAACAAGACAAGCAAATGGCTTGCAGAACAGATGGGTAAAGACCAAACAACCATTTCTAAGTGGTGTACGAATACCTATCAGCCAAGTTTAGAAACATTGGTCAAAATAGCAGAATGCTTGAATGTTGATGTCAGGGAGTTGATAGTAAAAACAGCAACGAAATAGTGAGAAATGTATAAGATAGAATGGGACAAAGAAACAGGTGGTGTGATATTGAATACCAGAGTTACAAATGAGACTTTGGGTATTACTCCGCGTCCTGTATTCTATGAGGAATTGGATTTGCTTGGGCTGAACAAGCTGGGCTGGACATATCCTCATACTGACGCCCCATTGATGTGGGCTGTCAACAAACAATATTACTATCGGGGGCAGCGAATATTTGAGACTAAAGGTGCAAATATATATAGCAAACCTACATTGGAATTTTGTAAAGATGTGGCGCCAATGGATTTGCAGCCTGTTGACCTGGAATCAATGTTAGCCAAGACTTCCGATTTAATGTTTGTTTTGGAGAATGAAGCTATTGAGTTTATCCGCGATACGTTCACTGCATATTCTCGTGTAAACCGCACCTTTGACAGGGCGGATAGCAATCAATTGGACTTTGAAGCGTTAGCTGCCAAGGCAGAAAAGAAGCAAAAGCAAAAGATGGCTGTGGTGAAACAGGATTGTGACTCTTTCGACATCATGCCTCTCGAAACGGCGAAGAGCGAGGGCAAGAGAGTATTGCTCTCTACCAAAATAGACCGCTTTATCGCTTCGTTTTCTGGTGGAAAGGATTCACAAGTAGTTCTTGACCTATGCACGCGCGCTATACCTCCAACTGATTTTGAAGTGATTTATAGCGATACGGGTTATGAATTGCCTCCTTCGTTGGAGCTTTATGATGAAGTGAAACGATATTACAAGAAACGCTTCCCCTCATTGAAATTTCATATAGCACGCAATCATGAGTCTGTACTCAATTATTGGGATAAAATAGGTACACCGAGTGATACACATCGTTGGTGTTGCTCTATTATGAAAACGGCTCCGCTGTATCGAATGCTAAAAGTCGAAGGAAACAAACAGGCTCGCGTACTTACCTTTGATGGAGTAAGAGCAGAAGAGTCAACAAGGCGAAGTGGGTACAACCGCATAGGAAAAGGTGTTAAGCACTCTACAGTAATAAATGCTAGCCCGATTCTTTTTTGGAACTCTGTGGAAATTTTTCTGTATCTCTTTAGATATGATTTACCTATAAACTTAGCATATCGTCAAGGTATGACTAGAGTTGGTTGTCTTATATGTCCGTTTTCATCGGAATGGAATGATATGATTTCTTCAGTAAAGTACACAAATAAGCTCCAACCTTTTTTGTACAGAATAGAATCTATTGTAAGAAAGAGTGGAGTATCTGACATAAAAGAATATATTGAAGCTGGTAACTGGAAACGACGTGCTGGGGGTAGAGAGATAAAGTCGGATACTGCGCTTGTAATTCGCTCAACAAAACCTCATTTAGTTGTCGGAGTTAAAAAAAACAAAAAGAATATACTCACGTGGATCCCTGCTATTGGAAAAGTAGTAGGAGACGCGTCAAGAGGAGAACTCTTTTATAAAGGAAAAACGTATTCTTACTCTATAAACTCAGAAAGCGAAGGAGGTGAAATTACATTCTACAATACAGATTCTGAGCCACTTCTTCAAGGTTTAATAAAAAGAGCATTATATAAAGCCACGTTCTGCATTAATTGTGAGGCTTGTGAAGTTGAATGCCCTACGGGAGCATTGAAAATCATACCAGAAGCAATTATAGATAGGAACAAATGTATCCATTGTCATAGGTGTTTAAATTTTCATGAGCTTGGATGTATCGTGGCTCATTCACTAAAAATTACAGAACAAAACCCATCAAAAATGAAACTAATAGGTTATAACAATTTTGGTCTTAATGAAAGCTGGCTGGATTTCTTTTTTAAGAACTCAGATACATATTTCTCAAACACAGACCATGGTTTGAATGTTAAGGAACAATTACCTGCTTTTGTAAAATGGATGGTACATGCGGAGATTCTAACAGATACCAAAAGTAAGAAATTGTCAAAATTAGGAGAGTTGCTTAAGCAAATTTATGAGGATAACCCACGTTTAGTATGGGAAGTTATTTGGATAAATTTGGCATACAATTCTCCAATAGTACAATGGTATACATCTTCAATGAGTTTTAATACTGATTTTACAGAAAGTGAAGTAAGAGAATTAGTAAAAAATGATTTTCCTGAAGCATCTGCTACTACTGTGAAAAACGTAGTATATGCTCTGTTTAGAACTTTGAAAGAAAGTCCAATAGGAGACGAATTAAAGCAGTTGGAAGCGGTTGAAAAGTTAAGTTTCAAACGGGAGCCGTATGAGGAACTATCTCGTGAAGCTATTGCTTATTCTGTTTACAAGTATGCCGATATTAAAGGAATAAAAAATTTACGTGTTCAAGATTTATATGGCCAAACGTCAACAGATGGGATTGTTTCTCAATTCGGTTTGCCAAAGGATTTATTCTTAAAAGCATTAAGATCGTTAAGTTCTGATAATAATAGAGTCCTTGTTGCAGAATTAAACATGGGACTTGACCATATTACACTTAGGGATGATTTGACATGTGAAAAAGCATTGACTATATTATCAATATAAAATGAACTCATATTTAGCTATATATACAGATATGTTGCTTTCTTTACAGCTAGGTAACTACAAAGGAATTGTTTCTTTGTCAAAACCTCTGTATGTATTAGCTATTATAGATTCTATAGAAGTTATTGAAAGTAATAGAATTTATATTGATAATTTAGTCATTGAACAGCAGTTTAAAAAGTTATATCAAAGATTTCAAGATGGTTTCGCATATACAAGGGCTGCTTATATAGCCCCATTCTTTCATTTAGCTAGTTCTGAATTCTATCATTTGATATGGAAAGATAAAGTAAAACCGCCATCGATGTCATCAACTCCTTCCGCCAAATACCTTCGTGAGCATCTGCAATATGCTAAATTGGATGATGAGCTATGGGAGTTGCTGCAAGATGATGATAACAGAGAATACTTTCGACGAAACATTATAAATAGATATTTATTAAAATAACAACGCGTCTATTATGGCTACTAAATACGACGACATTATAAAGTTGCGTGGAGGCAAAGCCTCTTACAACATTGAAAATGAAAAAGAAGGCGAGTGGGTATCTTTCATTCCCAACGAGCAGTTTAACAATGTACTACGTACTGTATTGAAATCAGTGCGGGGTAACGATATCGACAATCATAAGTCGTTTTGGATAAACGGAACGTATGGAACGGGGAAAAGCCATGCTGTGGCTGTAATCAGCCACTTGTTGGGCGATGATGTGTCTGCTATTAAAGAATGGGTAGACTATGAATATGGTGATACACGTTTCGAACAATTGCGCGAGGGCATATACTCTCTTCGGGAGAAAATGCGTTTGTTGACGGTGAAAGTTTATGGCCTTAATGCAATGACGCATGCTGGCGACCTTGCCCTTGTATTGCAAAAAGCAGTAACCAATGCCTTGCGGAAAGCTGGATTGGGAGAATTGTGTGTGCCGACAGATTTTGAAACATACATAGACCAGATACAAAAGAATCCTGAGATTTGGGATCATTTGATAGAAAATCATGTTCAGCTTTCTTCTATAGTAGCCAACAGAGAACAGCTGATAGCCAATCTTGAGGACAATGATTTGGGTACCTACCACCGAGTGAACGAGACACTCAGGGCAACAGGTTTTGATGTTCGTCTCGATAATCAGAAAGTAGGGCAATGGTTTATAGAAGTACAGAATAAGCTGCGTGAGAAAGGCAAATACAACGGTTTGCTTATCGTATGGGATGAGTTTACGGATGTGATGACCGATGCCATCGGTTTGCCCGTGTTGAAAGAGTTGCAAGAGTTGGCAGAGATATTCATGAACGAAGAAAACAGTTCGTTCCTGTTTCTTATATCTCATCCTTCCGCTTTTGACAAATTAGGGTCGGAACAGATGAAGCAGACTGATGGGCGTTACCATCGCATGAAGTACAATATGGAGTCTGTGTCTGCTTTCAAAATTATGTCACGCAAATTTGAGGTGATAGACAAAGAACTTCATTCGTTAATGCGTCGGCAATTCTATCAAGAGCACCGAGATTTACTTGATATTTTCACGAAAAACAGTAACGATCCGCAAAGCACTGTTGAAGATTTATTTAACCTATACCCCCTGCACCCTGGGACAGCTAACCTTGCCACACATTATGCAACAGTTGTCGGTTCTTCCAGTCGGAGTGTCTTTGAATTTTTAGGACAAAATGATGCCATCCGCGATTTTTTGGATAGTGAAGATTGTTTCCTAAATAGGTATACTATTACAGCAGACTATTTGTGGGATTATGTGCTGAAAGTGTTCCAAGACGATGTAACCAACTATGGAGCGGTTACAGAACGCTATAATTCTTACGTAAAGCAGGTAAGCAGTAAAGGGGAGGCGTATTTCGCTATCTTCAAAGGAATTTTGTTGCTGAATGCCTTCAATAATGTTTCTGGTGAAAACAACCAAGGGCTTGTAACTCCGTCAGAAGAGAACATACATTACCTGTTTGAGGGGACGCAGTATGACGATGATGTTGATATGGTTCTGCAATGGTTTAGCAATGAAGGTGTTATTCAGCGTGCTCCTGGTGGACTATATTCTGTTCAATTCTCCGCCTTGCCATCCGGAGAAATTGAAGAGAAGAAAACGGAGATGCGTCAAGTGCAATTCCGTTATACTCATCAGATTCTTAATTTCTCGGATGTTGCCAAAACGCAGTTTGAGAAGAAATACATGCAGAAGGTAATCCGTCCTTATTCTTTCAAATTTTACAGCGATGTGGATAATGACTCTTCACTGCGCAGTCAAATAAAGAATGGCAAGAAAGAAGCAAAAGGAAGTTATTTGTTCTTTGCTTTATTGATGGCAAAAGATAATGACGAATTATCTCGTTTACGGACCTTTGCGGAAAAATGTTCCACCGATGAAGACGATAAGGATTTGGAGAATATCGTTTTTATTGTTTTTGACGAAGTGTTTGGGCAGAACAAATATGAACAGTTTATAGAGTATCAAGCCAATTATGCATGTGCCAGCAGTCATGGATTTGTAGACCAGACCAAAGTGCATCGTGACCATGCTGTATCTATGGTAAAAGAATGGATGGAAGCAACCCAACGCAATAATGCAACAGTATATATTAACACGGGAAAAGACTCTTTCCAACAGCCTATTTCGGTAAAACATCTGTCAAGCATAGTCAATTCGGTCATATCTCCGACAATATACCCATACGCACCAGATTCTTGTGAAATACTAAGACAGAAAGCACCGAGTACTTTTTGGAAACCACAAAACTCGAAAGAAATTGTGCGCACCTTCCTGTTTGCTACAACTAAAGAAGAAATTAGTCAAGTGGTTGCGCAAATGCGCCCGATACAGTATCTTATTCAAGACTGTCTTGATGATAGTCTTAGATGGAAAGAAAATGTGTCAGCCGAACATCCTTTCAAGAAGGTATTTGATACGGTGAACAGTATTATAAAACATGCTAATAAGAGTCTTCCATTCAACTTTGATGAAAAGTTCTCTATACTGACAAAACCACCGTATGGTTTTTACGGTTGTTATGCGACAATGGGTATGATGGCTTTTGCCTTAAAGCCTTGGGTGAACAAGATATTCGATCCACAAGGAAAACCGCGTGATGCCAATGCTTTGATAGACGACATTGTTCTGTTGTTTAAAGTTTGGGATGACAACAAGTCAAATAGTAAGCTGAACTTTAAGTTTCAGACTCCAGAAGAAGGTAAGTTATGTAAAGAACTCATATCGCTTTTTAAACTTAATGGTGCAGACAGTACTTATAAAGATGTAACTAGCCTAAAAGATGCACGTTATGCTATTACAGCAGATTTCCTTGCCAAACGTAATGCCCCGCTATGGGCAATAAAGTATGCTCCTGAATCAGCATTTGCTTCATTACCGATAGTCGTAAATATAACAGATAAGATAAAGCAACTCACAGACAACATTGTAAAAATCTGTATGGAACGGGAGTTGCGCAATCCGGCATTAGTAAACGAAACATTGTCCTTGATTGAAGAGCAACGTTTTGAAATGAAAAATATTCTTAATGTAGAGGCTGCTTTCAGTGAAGGATTAAAAAACTACTTAATGCAACTGAGTTATGTATCTGTAAAAGAAGATGAAGTAGAACCGCTTCGCAAGTATATTGAACAAAACTTGGAATCGACTGTAGGCTACTGGACAGAAGAGGAAGTAGAAAAGAAAGCCTTGCAATGGCGTTCTGTACAACAAACCGTACAGATACAACATATACCCTCAACTGTACACGAACCGGCACCAACAACTTCTACGGGATGGGGTTCAAGCTCTTCTGTACCCTCCTATCAGGTAGACCTGACAGAAAAAAGAAATAAAGCAAAAGAGCGCATAGCCAGCATTACAGACATTCATGTCGCACAAGCCTTACTGACTAAAATCTGTGAGAAAGGTGATGAATGGTTATTAGATATGATAAACTCATAAACTGGAATAAGGCATGTACAAGGAATTTGATACCATAGAAGATCTCTACCAATGGATAGAGGAGGATAAAAACTGGACGGGAGCGGAAGCGAATCAATTCAACCGTTACCCTCTACGTTTTGTACTTTTCGAAAATTTCCACGACTTCCGTGCATTTGTTGACGAATGTCAGAATCATAGCGTGTTTGTACAAAGTATGGAAGGCTGGATGGCAGAAGGATGCGATGACCAAATGCTGACCAATTCACAACTTGCTAGACGTTTTAAGGAGTATGTAGAGAATATTCCTGTCAATGACTTTGTAATAGCCCCATTCTCGGAAGTTACACGCTTCTACGAAAACGAAAAATATGCGGAGTTTGATTCTCTCTTGAAAACCATCAGGCTGATTGAAGCTTCTGAAGATGCCCAACAAAATCATCAGCGCATATATGTTCCTATTATTGGCATGCAAAGCAAGATGGGCAAGTTCAAGAATGATCCCAATATTCATATATGGGAATATCATTCAGACAACAACGGTGATACTTATCAGCTCATTCTGTCAAGAGGGACAACGTATGGTGTACATGGATTAGGCAATGCATATACGCTATGTCCAGACTTAAAACATTGGATTTCGTTGTGGAAAAATGGAACAGGTATCAAACAGCGCATCATTTGTACATCAAAGACTATATTTGATAATGCTCATTGCGCCCAACCAGACAATGCCTTTGAGTATACGGTTTGTACTAATGCTTATGAATTCTTAAAAGACGGGTTAGGACTTGACATTACGACTTTAGATATAGATGAGGAAGACTTGCCATATTGGGAAATGTTGGCAAATGAAATAGACATAGATGATTTCTCCTTCGGTAATTTTATAAATGAACGGTTCAATGCTTTTTCGTTGGAAAACGAAAAGGACTTTGTACAAGTGTGGTTCGAGTACAAAGACGCTTATTCCAGATGGTTGCTTAAGATGTACTATCTCAACAAGAGGGACAACATGACATATCTCTGTAGAGTGCTAACCAATTGCAAGACCCAAAGCACTTCGGAACTTTTCTCGCAGATGGCAATACAAATTTTTGATGAGCCGTTCAGCAATGGTGCCATTAACCAGCGTCTTGTCTTTTTAGAGGAAGCTTCCCAACACGGAGCTAAGATAACAGACATGGCAGAGCAAAAGCTCAAAGCAAAATTAGGAGCCATCGCTGCAAATCCTTCGCTTGGAGTTGCTATGGCTATGAAATACATGACACCGCTTACTGTTTCTGAACAAGAATTGATAATAACTTGGCTGGGGCAAGGGAGAATAGAAAGAAAAGAAATTAAGAATCTGTTTCCACATTTATATTATTATACAGATCCTTTCTCTCTACAAGTGGACAAGGACAACTTATGGATAAACGATTATTTTGAGACTTATCGTGATGCGAAGATAGCTAATCGGCTCACAGATAAAGTTTCCTTTTTTATAAAAGAGAAAAATGCTTCATCGACTACATTCATGGCGTGGCATGACCAGTTCAAAACTGTAAAAACCATCCTTTATCATAGAGAAGACATAGATGTGTTCTATTGGATTGATGGTCTTGGCGTTGATTGGATTCCTTTCATAGTCCAAATTATAAAAAAACATCAAGTGGATGGGGCTTTCCTCAATGAAATATACGTGGCAATAGCAGAATTGCCAACTTGCACGGCAAACAACAAAGTTAAGTTGGAAGAATTGGCCTCAGGACAATTGAAGAAGTTAGGCAATATTGATTCTTATGCGCATGATCACAAAACTTATCCAAGCTACTTAATAAAGGAATTTGAAATTGTAGAAAAGTGCATAACGGATTTGTTGTCACAATATAATGGAAAAAAGATAGCGATCGTCTCGGATCATGGTATCAGCTATTTGTCGCAATTGGCAAGCGGCATGAATTTGGTAAATATAGATAGTGACCATTCGGGTAGATGCGGAGAGTGGGTGCAAGGCAGTGCTTCCAAAGACAACAAATATCTGGTATTGGAAGACGGCAGAACGATATGTGCATTGACCCATAGTTCTTTGACTAACAAAACTCCTATGGGTTTAGGGGCGCATGGAGGAGCTACGCCTGAGGAGGTTTTAGTGCCAATCATCATTATATCCGGGAAAAAGAATGCAAGCAACATTTCAACTGAACTGATGACTACAGAAGTGATTGCGACATCGCCTGTACTTCGATATAGGATTAAGGGCATCAGCAGCATAGATACTCCGGTTATTAAATATAATGATACGGAGTATCGTTTACATCATATCGGTAACGGTATTTACGAAAGTGAACGCCTGAATTTGGTAGATACAGCCAGAAAGGTTACCATTATTATCGGTGATTATAAACAAATAGATACATTATCTGTCAATACAGGTGTTGACGAAGATGACTTATTCGGAGACTTATAATATGCAGACATCAACAGTACAAAAAATCAGAGAGCAATTTGCTCCTATGGCGATATTCAAAGACCCATCTTCTACAAACAGCCTGTTTGCAGGACGCAATTTACCGTCATTCGTCAAAGACTTTATTTTGAAACGTTATATAAGTGCAGATGGGAGTGTCAACCGGCAAGGATTGACTGATTTCCTTGACAAAGTTATTCCTGAACGTCAGACAGAGGTGAAGGATAGACTTGATGCAGGAGAGGAATTGACTCTACTGACCCGCTTTATTATATACATTGATCTGGTAAAGGGATTGCGTAGATTCGGCATTCCTGACCTCGGCATAAAAATCAATGAAGGACAGATACCGCAATATGTATATAAGAACCATAGAGGTGAACTTGTTGATGGAGAAAAATGGGGTATCATTAAAATTACTGTTCTTCCAGATGAGGACGGAAAAAAGAATCATGTGGAAATGGTTGATTATAAGCCTTTCAAGCCATATAAGTCTGTCGATATTGATTACTTACGCAATGCAAGGGCAAGTTTTTCAATACAGGAATGGATTGACGTGTTATTGTCTGCTATGGAATACGAAGCTGATGGCTTTGAATCTACGACTCAGAAGATGGAATTTCTCACACGTTTACTGATATTTGTGGAGCCACGACTTAATGTGATAGAATTAGCTCCCAAAGGTACAGGAAAATCCTTCGTATTCGGAAATCTCTCGAAATATGGCTGGCTTGTAAGTGGCGGAAAAGTCACACGTGCCAAATTATTCTATGATAAAGCTAAACAGCAAAATGGTATTATAAAGAATCATGATTTCACAGCTTTCGATGAGATTCAAACAATTATCTTCCAAGAACCGGCAGAAATTCAGGCTGCATTAAAATCTTATCTGGAATCGGGTAAAACCACCATAGACAATAACGAATTCAGTTCGGAGTGCGGCTTGATGATAATGGGGAATATACCTCTTAATGAGCAGCGTCGTCCATTAAGCTATAGATATTTTGATTCCCTTCCACAGTCATTTAGAGAATCAGCCTTGCTTGACCGTTTTCATTGTTTTATAGAAGGATGGCATTTGCCACGGATAAACAAAGGCATCATCTATAAAGGATGGACTATTAATGTAGAATATTTCTCTGAAATACTTCATACGTTGAGAACACAAAATATTTATGGGCTTCTTTTTGATGCATTAGTTGGTTATGATAAGAATGCGGATACTAGAGACTTCAATGCAGTAAAACGTATTGCCGTTGGATATATGAAATTATTGTTTCCTCATTGGACAAGCGTGTCGGACATCAATAAAGATGATTTTGATACGTATTGTCTTCAACCAGCAATACGTAGAAGAGGAATCATAAAAGAACAATGTCATTACATTGATCCAGAATTCAAAACTTCAATGCCCTATTTTTGGATTAAAGAAGAAAGTAACATTTCTCCAACAGCTTCAAATAATATGGGAGTAGAGGAAAATCAATTATTCTAACAATGTGAGATTGCCATATATGGAGAATTTAGATAAATTGGTTATAGAATTGTGTAAATTGCCCAACGAAACAGGATGGGTAGAATTCAAACACAATAATTGTGACCCCAAAATGATAGGTGAAGATATAAGTGCATTGGCAAACAGCGCAGTTATTGCTGACAGAAGTCATGCGTATATGATATGGGGTGTAGATGATGGTACACATGAAATCATAGGTACAAATGTAAGGCTTAAACAGGAGAAAAAAGGGAATCAGGAGATAGAGAACTGGTTACGTTATATGCTTTCTAAAAATGCAGATTTTGAGATACAATCCATAGACATTGATGGGAAACACATAGAAATGCTAATCATCTCCAAGGCAGCAGGTGTTCCTGTGACATTTGAGAAAGTTGATTATATTCGTGTTGGTAGTTATACAAAGAAAATTATAGAATTCCCTTCTTTGCAAACTCAATTATGGGACAAACTACGGCATGAACAGTTTGAAGAGATATTTACTATGGTCGATTTGCAAATCAATGATGTTGTAAAGTATCTGAAATGCGATACATATTTTGACATTCTCAATTTGCCTATACCAACAAGTATGGACGGCTATAAGCATTATTTGTTGGAAGAAGGTATTATTGTGAAACAAGATAATGGGCTGTTTGCAATAACTAATTTGGGGGCAATACTTTTTGCTCGAAAGTTGTCTGATTTTCCACGGCTCGGAAGAAAAGCTATTAGGATTGTTCAATATGAAGGAAATAACAGATTAACTATTCTGAAAGAAGATACCACAAACGAAGGATATGCTATAAGTTTTGAGAACGCCGCAAAACTTGTGAATAATCTTCTTCCTGCCAAAGAAGACATCAATTCTGTTCGTAGGAAATCTATTAATATGTTCCCACTTCCTGCCATTAGAGAAGCCATAGCTAACTCACTTATCCATCAAGATTTTTTTCTTACGGGAGCAGGACCTATTGTAGAGATATTTGAAAATCGAGTAGAAGTGACGAATCCAGGAACTCCGCTTGTCGACATAATGAGAATTATTGATAATCCTCCGAAATCGCGTAATGAGAAACTCGCTTCTTTAATGAGAAGATTAAATATGTGCGAGGAATTGGGGCGTGGATGGGACAGAATGGTTATCAGTTGCGAGTTACAGCAACTTCCAGCACCGCGTATTCAAATCTATCAAGAGTCTACAAAAGTCTCATTATTCTCTCATCTTGACTTTACAAATATTCCAGTAGAAGATAAGTTGTGGTCAACATATCTTCATGCTTGTATTAAGTTTACGGAAGGAGAGGCTTTAACTAATACTTCTCTAAGAGAGAGATTTGGCGTAGCAGAAACGTCTGCAGGAAGTATATCTCGTTTGATAAAAGAAGCTGTCAATAAGAAACTGATACGTCCCGTTGACCCAACAACAGCACCAAGATACATGAAATACATTCCCATTTGGGCATGATTTAACTTGCTGGTAACTTGCCAATAAGTTGCCGAATGCACATAACCCGCTGATAATTAGATAGTGTTATTCTGTTTTTAACTTGCCGGTAATTTGCTGGCAAGTTAAAAACAAGGGTCGAAATCGTCCATATTGTATGGCATGTACATGATACTTCATGTGACACAATATACAACCAGCCCTAATGTCACCGTATAAACAAGCAAAAATATCACCAAGACTTTCATCCAGAAGTCAGAGAACCAAACGCCTTCATTTCGCCTAAGGATTTTGCGCATATTGGATTCATGCTCCGTTAGCATCTTCGTCTGTTCGGAACGGTGATTTTTCAACATGTTTTTCCATGTCTCAATGGCTTGATTTAAAAGTTGCTGAAGTTGGGCTAGATGTTCGGATTTTATAGTTGCCTTGAACTGCGTGTTTTGCTCTGCTTTTACAATCGCATTGCAAATGCCGTTGATAATGTCATTGGAACTACTAATAGCTTCCTGCAAAACCACCGTAGCCTCACCCTCAGCTTTAATAGCATCCAGAAGATTTCGATGGATTTTCAACAATGCCTCTTTTGCTTCACGGATTTCTGTGAGCCGCTTGTCTGCATCCTGTTTTTCAGCCTCTAATTCATGATTGCTTTCAGCCTTTTTCAGCATATCATCTACGTTTATTGATGGAGTGATTTTAGATTTTCCAATTCCCATAATTCTTGTTTTTGGTTGTTAGTTTATCTGTGAAGTCCTTTCCTACGCTTGCACATGCTGTTAGCCATTCTTGCACAGCGGCGTGCCCATTCAAGTTCGTCCTCATCCTTGTCACGTCCCCAACCACTAGTGTCAGAACCGCCACCGCCGCTTGATGCCGCCATACTTGTGGCTGCATCTATATATCCGGCAAAGAGCAAAAGAGCCGTGTGCTGTATTTCTTCAATCTTAGCCAACGGATGTGCTTCCTCCAAAGAACAATTCTGCCGAATGATAGTATCAGCGGCTTCGGATACCTCGATATGGAAACTGTGATATTCGTCTGTCGCTATATCGTAATGCTTCATAACAGGCTGCGAAGCAGTCGAAGGTTGTATAATAGGAATCGTGTCTGCTGTCCGTATTTGTTGGGGAACAGGCTTTGCCGGAACGGATTTCCTTTCCTGCGGATGTAGTTTTGCCCAAGTAGCCTCAATCTTTGAAGGAGTCAGGTTTCGCCCGATACCCAACACGGATGATTTATAAATGGAGTTGCCACGCTTGATGGAATAGCCATAAACTCCGCCACCATCTTTTTCTTGCAAGTGCACTTTATAGCCTCGTTTCACCAATTCCATTTCATACCTCTGCCAACTGAATTCGTCCATCGTACGGAGTATTTCTATGCAACTGTCTGAGATTTCTTGTCTATGACGTATGCCTATTTCTTCAGATTGTACCCAGCCTCGTCTCTCGTTGATGATATTCGCAGCCATGACAGCCCTCTCACCAATCTTATGGCTATCATTGACTTTACCGTTCATGTCCACACGGTTAGCGTCAATGTGCAAGTGGAGAATGCCACTTTTGGAATCACGATGCAGGGCGACTATGTATTGCGAGCCTTTGAGGTTGACCTGCTTTGAAGAAGCCCGTTTGGTTTTGCCAGAGAGGTCAATGGAATCAAACACGCGGATGAACTCGTTTGATAAACGTTCCCAATCATCCATCGTCCAATCCCGACTTTCTTCTTCGGATGGGGAAATCTCAATTCTTATCACATTTCTACTAAGAGGTCTGCCTTTGTTGATATTCTCAGCAAACTTTTTCTGTACGAGCATCATCCGTCCATACATTGCTTCCGGCGAAATATCATCGGGCAAGAAGTTGGCTTTGACTATATCCGCTTTCTCCTTGTTGACGGAATATCTTATGGCATTTGCGCCATGCGATATGGTGGAGGCTTTTGCTATCATAATAGGTGAGGGAATTTATTCAGTAAGGTAATTTTCTATCTGGCTCCAACGATTGATAAGCTGAGTAGCGGCCCTCATCCATTGTTCCACAAATCGGGTATCGCTGAAATACATAGCCCGTTTGTCCGCTTGGATGGATTTCACGGCTGCCGCGATGCGAATAAGGTCACCCCTTGCATCCGTCAGACTACACAGGGCTTCCACTTCATGGTCAGACAACCGTTGCCGTGGATGTTGCCCCAAGGCGGTACGCCGCACATACTCGCTCATGGATAAGCCGCAGGTTTTGGCAAGTTCTGCCGCTTGAGCATATTCCTGTTCTGTCACCCTGGCTTCAAGCCGCAGGGTGCGTCTTGTGACTTTTTTCTCGTTTTCTTCATCAATTTCTTTGTCGGTATTCTTTTTCTTCTTCATACTCTGTTATGCTATGGGTAAAACATCAATTCAAAAAGGGTCAGCACGGTGGGAGCTTGCGACTGCCGGAATATGCCTATGTAGTACGAATAAGCGAAGCGAATTTGTGCGACATAGGAACTTCTTGCAATACTGCATACAACAGCTTCGGACACACCAACTTTCTGGTACAGCTATATCTGGTTATCAACCGGAATATCTCTTCCGAAATCTTCCGTTGCCGCAGTCTGTGGGGAAACTGAAACAGAAGGGAAAGAAGAGGGAGAAGGCTGTTTGCCTTCATCTGATATAGCAGACATACTCTCCTTATCATCTTGCCGGTCTTTCAGTCGGACATAGAAAGGATTGTCTATGCGGTTTCCGTTCTGCATCCATGCCGATATACATTTCAGCGTATGGATGCTTGTCCGATTACTCTGTGTAGATGCGACAATTTCCAACTGGTTCATCTTGTCAAGCACACGGGATATGGTCTTTTTGTCATAGCCCAACTTGTTGGCCAAATCCACTTCTGAAAGAACGGCTTGCCCCACTTGCAAGGTTGTGGAGAAACCTTTTATGGTGTACTCGGTTTCTTTTAATACGGCTGCTTCAATCAGTTGGTGTAGAATCTTCATGCGGTCAATGCCGTATTTGCTCCCTGCCAGATACATAAGCTGCTCCGCCGAAAGCACTATACAATAATTCAAGTCTGTTTTCATCATCTGTCTGTTTGAAGATATTTTATAAATGGTGCAGCCAAAAGAGAAAGTCAGCGGTGTATTCCACATCCTCTCTCCGGCATATAATACTCCCTGTCGTACGCAATATGGTCAAGTACGTCTTGCAGCCTGGCAAGTTGGCGACTATCCAATACACGGATGGCGGTAATAGTGATGTTCTGCGAAGCGATACGTCGATGTTCGCGGTTCCTCTCTGACATGCTGCCGTCCCCATCTGCATAGACGCTCCGCAGATAATCGTTCACAGCTTCGGTCTGTGCTTTGCTTGGATATGCCGCAGGGTAACGGCCTTGAATATACTCCACCATGTGGCAGACCGCGTTTGCCAGTAACGGTTCATGCTCTTGCAGTTGTTTGATAAGTTCTTCCTTTTTCATGTTTTCAATTATTTTGTCCCATGTCCCAGGTGTTTCTTATAACTTTCTCTTTTATCTGTCTTTGGTTTTCATCCTTTTTTAGGGGGAAAAGAGGGACAAAGGGACAGATATTCTTCTTTTCCCTTAGTTTGAGATTTAAAATGGTAGCTCCTGTTCACTTGGTAATGAAGTACAGACTTCTTCGTTTGGTGCGTCCACTCTCACCCACGGATGCTTTGCTCGTCCGGTCTTGTCACAATAGGCAGGATGCAACCCTTTGACTTTTTCCTGATCACTCCGTTTCCAATTAGGAATCATGGACATCAGGCGATTGATATATTGTGATGTGTATTTGGCAGGATTGCGTCTGACCAAGTCATTAGGCATTTCCTCTATAATCTGCCGGGCACAAACCATGTTGAGTGTGGTCATTGTTGAGTTTGGTTCTGAGTATGCTCCCTTTTGATAAGCCTGTCGGATCGGAATGGTCCAACTTGCATATTGGACGGGAATCTCACGCTCCAAATACATTTCCAGATCTTCTATGATGGGGTCAACAAGGATGTTGGAATGTTGTACCTGCACTTCATTGGCTTGAATTTCCATATCGGGTGTCAAATAAAGTTTCATTCCTTGCCGATAATAGGCGTATGCTTCTGCCCAAAGCTGAGGAACAACACGTTGTAGCGCATCCAGCCATTCTGAAACATGACCGTTTCCTTTAACCGGAATTATCCACCAACGGCGGTTCCCGTTGTCCCCTTGCAGGAAGTTTGTCTCATTGGTAGTAGCCGCAAAGACATTGTGCCGCATAAACTCCACAACCTTATGTCCGTATGCAGGGCGCATATAGTCGCTGCAACGGCTCAGGAAAGCTTTGGCTGCCTCTGCATCATTCGCCCGTTTCAAACCGTTCAATTCACTGATTTCAATAATCCAACCATTGGTTATGGTTTCTACCTTCTCCTTGTCACCGCTTGCAAAAGAGAACGAGTCGTTAAACCATTTCCCGCTGATGGTCTTGAAAAAGGTGCTTTTCCCGATACCTTGCGGACCAGGCAGAGTCAATACGTTGTCAAACTTGCAACCGGGGGTGAAAACCCGGGCAACAGCCGCCACGAACCATAGTTTTGTCTGTTCCCTGACAAGCGGCGTGTCCTCTGCTCCCAAATAATCAATGAGGGTTGTGGCTATGCGGGGCTGTCCGTCCCATGTTTCTTGGGTGATAAAATCCTGTACTGGGTTAAAACTCCGTTCCGAAGAGGTCGTTTTTAGTATTTCAAATACCTTATTCTGCGTCAGATGCAATCTGTATGTCCTTTCCAAATAGTCTTGTATCTTTCCTGCCGATTCCTCATCAATCTTGTTGCCATTGACATTGCGAAACAAAGGGCTGAAACATACATCGTCCTGACAAAAGGTGTCATATCTTATCTGACTAAGATTCTCATCCAAAGTGAAAATAAGTCGGAGGTTGCTGATGGATCGGACTGGATTCCCATAGCTGTCTGTTACCAAATCTTTTTTCCAATTATCTTCCATATTACTGCTCCTTAATATGGATTCCACCTGACTCTTTTGCCAAAGACAGTGCAAGGTCTGCATCCACCACAATCTTTCGCCCTATCTGTGTGATAGCCTTGTCTATGATGCCGCTCTTCTTAATGCGGTTAGCCGTGGGTACGCTGCATCCGAACACACGGGCAATCCCCTCTATACCATAATAGTTGCCTTTGGAAGCCATTGGGGATGTGGACTTCTCGGTGGATTCTACACTTTTTGTAATGAGAAAGCAAAGCTCCTCGCCAGTCATCATGGCGATAGGCTTTTGAAGTAATTGGTTAAAATTGAATTTTTCTTCCATACCTTTACTTGTTTAGTTATTAGATACTTTAAGTCTCGGCTCAACTCTGTAAAACCGATTTCACGAGCAAAGGTAGTTTATGAGACTCTGCATATCGGTCGGTTTATTTGTAGCTTAATATAACCAACCGATTTACAACAGATGTTTGCAGAAAAAGTTGCGGATAACCGAGTTTCCCAATTACACGTTCTTGATAAAATAGTCCGTCCATCGGTCTATTATCCGTTTTGCTTTGATATAACTGTTTCCTCTTTGAGGTGAAGTCAATGTTATGTCTCTGATTTCACCATATCTTTTCTGTGGAATGTCATGCCCGTAATGTCGCTGGTAGAATTGTTCAATGGCACGATGAAATGTCATGTATCTTATGGAGGCCTTTATTCTGCCTGCTTTTACCAATGATTTCAACAGATAGGCAAGGCTTATATCCTCGGTATTCTCTTCAAGAAACGAGCGGATGCCCTGCTTGATGCGCTCCTTGTCCCCGACGAGAATATCATCCAATGATTGCATAACCTTTTTGTTCCCACGTCTGCCTTTGGCTTTTCGCAAGGCAAACATCACTTCCTTCCAGATTTCCGGATTACAGGCTTCTGCTGTATCTTCCCATCCGGCTTTGCTTTCAGTTCCCATTTCTATGCTTTGATGAACAAGCAAGGCAACACATGATTTTATCAGAATCATATCGCCATTGTCAACTTCTCCACTGTTTAGCAGGTGGTCAAGTAATTGGGCCATACGTGAAAGACCGTGGTCAAATATTACGAAATAGTACATGCAATAAGCCAAAATCTCCTTCTTCTCCACTACATAATCATACAGGTTGGCCATAACCTCACCAACAAACACGGCATGGGACAGGAAAATGATTCGGGAGATGTACGTCAGGGATTGATACACCATTTTCCTTTCCAGTTTGCTCAACAGATAGCATCCTTTGCTGTTTTTCATAAGTACATCCAGTTGCCCTGTCAAATAGGATCTTGTTTCCTGCGGTAAACGGTTCCAAACCTCAATAGGTGTTTTGGAATGAACCATCAATAATTCCGACTTTGGGGATGTGAGCAACTCTACCGTACCCGTTTTTACGTTGACACCTATCCACAACCGTTTGTTGGTGATACATTGGGCTATAATATTTGTATACTTGCCAGCCCATTGCTGATTGGCTATATTCTGTATATCTTTACCGTTCATGAAATCGGAAAGCCAGTTATACAACAGCAAAGCTTCTGGCGGTGTACATTCCCGTATCATCTGATATATATCCATCAGAATAGACAAGTCCCCCTTGCCTATGGCATCCATGCGTTTACAGAAATCGGCATACACCTCTTCGTTGGCTGACTTCCAAGTACAGATAGCCATATCAGCGCAATCCTTTCTTGTGAAGTAGTCTTTTATTCTCTCTATGAAATTTCTCATCTTCAAAGTCGTATTAGGCTTGTGTAAACAATTTGGCTAATTCCTCAGTAGGCATACTCGCCAGTTTTGCCAATAACAGGTCTCTTTCAGAGGTCTTTGTCAGATTCAACAGCTTCAAGTTATTCTCCATCTGAATTTCAAGAGGATAATGCTCAATATATATTTGGGTGATTGCATGATCAGAAGATGCATGCCCCATACTTTCAGAAATATAGTCCATGTCTACTCCGGCATTATGCAGGTTGGTCGCAAATGAATGTCGGCACCACGTACCAGACGGACAGATGGATTTATCCCAATTTAGTGCTTCGTGACATATTTTGATGATACGGTCTTTCACATTAGAGTTTTCCTGCATGGTATATTTGCGGCGCAACTCTTCTGTTTCCGCGCCTTTTAATATATGAGGAAAAACAAGACCATCCCGAGTCGGAGGTGCTGCCACTTCATCTAACACATATTGTAAAGGAGGGATGATAGGAACGATTACTTCGGAACCGTCAGCACTTCTTCGGGAAGTTTTCTTTCGGTTGAAGCGGAAAGCCTTTCCGTTTGTCTGATAATAATAACTATCGTAAGTCAATCGTCCTGCATCTGCCATATTGAATCCATTGCATAGGTACTGGGCAAGAAACAATCCCAATGAGTAGTGGGCACGTTTGGTATATTCTTCCGACCAATGTTCGGGATATTTCTTTGAGACAAAAAGGTTATATAGCTCCGTCATCTGACAGACATTCAGAAAGCTCTGCTTGCGCTTCGCACTCTTGGGGATGCTCACAAGTCCTTTCTCCTTCTTATTAGAAAAAGGATAAGGAACATCTTTGAGGTAGCCTTCATGTACACACCTGTTCCATACGGCACGGCAACAACGGAGATAAATCCCGGCGGTAGTATCGCTGATTTTCCCGACTATCGCCCCATTCTCATCTTTTACTCCATTATGCATTCCGTCTTTCCACTTCTGAATTTCCGAAGCACTGATGCAGAATCCTCTAATCATATTGGTTCCGAGAATTTTTCTGAATGATTTGAGTGCGCACTCGTAGCTCTCTGCTGTGGTAAAACGTGCACCACCATCGTCTGTCCGTAATTCGTGGATGATTTGTTCCCATACACCAACAAAAGTTTGTGATTTGGTCGTATCTTCTTTGGATGGCATCACTCCATCGCCCATGATACATTGGCGTACCATCTCAAATGTCAGGATGCCACCCTTGTTCAGACTCATCAGCATTTCTTTGTATTTGGGAACAAAGGTGTCTTTCCACTCTTTTTGAAGTTTGTAGTTCTCGCTCTTGCATTTAGTCGCATTACAGATGTCTGAGAACTTTCTTTCAGTGAAAGAACTTCCAACGGTAAGATAAAAGCACTTGCGGTCTATCGTGAAACGGAGAGATAATGGAAACTCACACGCGTTTTTCCTGCGAGTACGTGAGTCTAACACGACAGAAACAGAACAGTTCCGTTCCTTAAAAAGCGACAGAGACTTTGTCAGTTTTTCCATTGCATTCATTGTTTATGTTCAACATAACCTCTGAATACAGACGCTTTGCAATGTGAGGCATACATATACAAAACACTGCATATAACCACAGAGTCCCTATCCTCAGGCGGATAAAAACATCGTTGTTATATGCAGCGGTGCAATCTCGTTGGCTTCTGTCGCTGACTGGTAACCGGGCTTATGCTAATCGGTCTCAACCCCTGAAGCAACTCTCGCGTTTCGTTTGTCATAGAGTACCCTCCGACTGGCACTCCCTCTACGCATTGATCCATCGGAATGGGATAACCCTCCCACGATTGGTTAGGCAAACTCACTTTTCTTTTTCAAGAAAGAGCACCACCAAGGTCATGGCTTGCCACAAATGCATTACGCAATGCAAAAGTACAATATTATTCTATAAATCAGGATGCAATAGAATGTTTTTGAGTTTATTTAACCGTCAAGTATGGTCATATTAGCAGTATATCTTAACGGGTATGTCTTAGAATTGCACAGAGTTTCACGGAAATTCTATGCGTAAACAGAGCCAACTCAAACCGTTTGTTTACGCATTGTTTACGCAGACAAAGAAAAAAGCACTTGCGATTGCTCGTAAGTGCCTGATTTTTAATGTGGACCAGCCTGGGCTTGAACCAGGGACCTCCAGATTATGAGTCTGTTGCTCTAACCAACTGAGCTACAAGTCCGGTGTTTCATTTGTGTTTCAGAAACTGAGTGCAAAAGTAATAGTTTAAAAGAAAACAAACAACATTTCGGCGGAAAAAATTAATAAAAAAAACTAATAAGTTCATTGCTTCCAATATATATTGTATTTTTGCGTCACTGAATATTTTAATTTTAGACTTATGTCACAGAATGTTAAAGACTCTCATTTGACCGGACTTACTGATAACGAAGTTCTCGAAAGTCGTCAGCGGTATGGTAGTAATCTTTTAACTCCGCCCAAACGACCTTCCATGTGGAAACTTTATTTGGAAAAATTCAATGACCCTGTGATACGGGTATTACTCGTTGCGGCTGTTTTTTCTCTGATTATTTCTATCATTGAGAATGAGTATGCTGAAACGATTGGTATCTTTTTTGCCATATTCTTGGCTACAGGGATTGGCTTTTATTTTGAGTATGACGCAAATAAAAAGTTTGATTTGTTAAACGCTGTGGGTGAGGAGACGCCGGTTACGGTACTTCGAAACGGTAAGGTACATGAAATACCTCGTAAGGATATTGTAGTGGGCGATATCGTTATTCTGAATACCGGAGAAGAGGTGCCGGCAGACGGTACGTTGGTTGAGGCGGTTTCATTGCAAGTTAATGAATCGAGCCTTACCGGGGAATTGATGGTGAATAAAACCACGGATGAAGCGCATTTCGATGAGGAGGCTACTTATCCTTCGAATGCGGTGATGCGTGGAACAACGATTACTGACGGACACGGTACGATGCGGGTTGAACGGGTAGGGGATGCTACGGAAATCGGGAAGGTGGCTCGTCAGGCTACGGAGCAGAGTCAGGAGCAGACGCCGTTGAATATCCAGCTTACCAAACTTGCCAACTTGATCGGGAAAGCCGGATTTACGATTGCTGCGTTGACTTTCATTATTTTTACCAGTAAAGATTTATACGTATATTTTAATAATAACACGGTTACCGATTGGCATCAATGGTTGGAAGTTGCCCGTATCGTGCTTAAATACTTTATGATGGCAGTGACATTGATTGTGGTTGCTGTTCCCGAAGGTTTGCCGATGAGCGTGACGTTGAGTTTGGCTCTGAATATGCGTCGGATGCTGAAGACCAATAACCTCGTGCGTAAGATGCACGCTTGTGAAACGATGGGTGCCATTACGGTGATTTGTACAGATAAGACGGGTACGCTGACGCAGAATCTGATGCAGGTCTACGAGGCGAAGTTAGATGATACCAAATCTGATTTGATAGCCGAAGGTATATCGGCTAACTCAACGGCTTTCTTGGAAGAAAAGGCAGAAGGAGAAAAACCGTCAGGGGTGGGTAACCCTACGGAAATAGCATTGCTCTTGTGGCTGAATGAGCAGGGGAAAGATTATATGGCGTTGCGCGAAGGAGCGAAAATCGTCAATCAGCTGACGTTCTCAACCGAGCGTAAATACATGGCTACGCTGGTTGACTCGCCCTTGCAAAATAAGCGTGTACTTTATATTAAAGGTGCTCCTGAAATCGTAATGAGCAAGTGTGATTTGAGTGCCGAACAGGTACGTTTGAATAATGAACAGCTATTGGCTTACCAGAACAAGGCGATGCGTACGTTGGGGTTGGCATATAAATATGTAGATGCAAGCGATCCGACCGACTGTGCCGAACTGGTGAAAAAGGGAGGCATGACTTTCTTGGGCATTTTTGCCATCAGCGATCCGATTCGTCCAGATGTGCCCGATGCCGTGAAGAGATGCCAGTCTGCCGGAATCGGAATCAAGATTGTTACGGGAGATACGCCGGGTACGGCTACAGAAATAGCACGCCAAATCGGGTTGTGGAAACCGGAAGATACAGAGCGTAACCGGATCACCGGAGTAGAGTTCGCGGCTCTGAGCGATGAAGAAGCCCTCGACCGTGTACTCGATTTGAAGGTAATGAGCCGTGCGCGTCCGATGGATAAGCAACGACTTGTACAGTTGTTGCAACAAAAAGGTGCGGTGGTTGCCGTTACCGGAGACGGTACGAACGATGCTCCGGCGTTGAATCATGCTCAAGTGGGATTGTCGATGGGAACAGGAACATCCGTAGCAAAAGAAGCCAGTGATATTACCTTGTTGGATGATTCGTTCCGCAGCATTGCCACGGCAGTTATGTGGGGACGTTCGCTTTATAAGAATATCCAGCGGTTCATCGTATTCCAGCTTACCATCAATGTGGTTGCTTTGCTTAGCGTGTTGTTAGGCGCATTCTTCGGAACTTCCCTTCCGCTTACCGTTACCCAGATGCTTTGGGTTAACTTGATTATGGATACTTTCGCTGCTATGGCGTTGGCTTCTATTTCGCCCAGCATGGATGTTATGAACGAAAAGCCACGTAAGCGCACTGATTTCATCATTACACCTGCCATGCGTAACAACATCTTCGGGGTAGCTTTCGGATTCCTTGTCATTTTAATGGGGCTGTTGGTTTATTTCAAAGGATTGCCCGATGGCTTGTTGCCCGATGGAGAGATGAATGTTCATTACCTCACCATATTCTTCACCATCTTCGTGATGTTGCAGTTCTGGAATCTTTTCAATGCCAGCGTGTTCGGAACCAATCATTCTATCTTTAAGGATGCCGGTCATGCGTTGGGTATGCTGAGCGTGGCGATTATCATCCTTATCGGACAGATTGTCATCGTTACATTCGGTGGAAAAGTTTTCCGTACCGAACCGCTTTCGTTGGTCGAATGGGGTTATATCATCGGTGGAACATCCATTGTACTGTGGATAGGAGAAATCTGGCGTGGTATCAAGAGACTTAACAAGGCGTGAGTATGAACGGTAATGCTGTGCGGAATGTGGTTTTCGACTGGGGCGGCGTGTTGGTCGATCTCGATGTGGAAGGCTGCATAAAGGCTTTCGAGAATGCCGGGGTAGCAGACGTGCGAACGTTGATAACCGGAACGAACGAAGCGGGACTTTTCCGCCATTATGAATGTGGGGATATCAGTACGGCTGAGTTTCGGGAGGGCGTGCGCCGCCTTACCCGCCGGTCGTTGCCGGATGAGGTGATAGACCGTCTTTGGAATATGGAGGTGCTTGATATTCCGGAGGAAAAGTTGCGTTTATTGCTGGATTTGTCCGGACGGTATAACCTGTACTTGCTGAGTAATACGAACGAATTACATTGGGAAACAGCTTCCCCGCGTGTGTTCCGTTACGAAGGTACGGACGTGAGAAGCTGTTTCAAGCAAATATTTCTTTCTTATCGTATGCGCATGGCGAAACCCGACCCGGCTATTTTCAGGCAGGTGCTGAGCGAAGCCGTGCTGAATCCGGAAGAAACATTGTTTATTGACGATGCCGAGGTTAATTGCCGGTCGGCTGCTTCGGTGGGTATGCAGGCCGTTCATTATGTTCCCGGTTCCGATCTGTCGGACATATTTCGATACATTTCATGAAAATAATCACAGACGATATACAAATATCACTTCCTCCCTGTGTCGCTACCATCGGGTGTTTCGACGGGGTACATCGCGGACACCGTTATCTGGTCCGCCAGTTGTGTCAGGTGGGGGAAGAGCGCCGGATGCCGACGGCTTTAATTACTTTTCCCGTGCATCCGCGTCAGGTGATGCAAGCCGATTACCAGCCTCAATTATTGTCCTGCCTTCCGCAGAAAGAGGCCCTGCTGCAAACGCTGGATGCGGATTATTGTATCATGTTGCCCTTTACCCGCCAGCTTTCGCAACTTTCGGCACGTGAGTTTATGGCGTTGCTGCGTAACCGTTTCAATGTCCGTGCGCTGGTTATCGGTTACGATCATCGTTTCGGTCATAATCGCAGCGAGAGCTTTCACGATTATTGTCGTTATGGAGAAGAGTTGGGGATGGAAGTCCGACAGGCGCGGGCATTGGTGGAAGAAGGTGTTTCCATCAGCTCGTCGGTCATCCGCGACCTGCTGAAAAGAGGACAGGTAGAAGATGCCAATCATTATTTAAGTTATCATTATTATTTAGACGGGGTAGTGGTAGACGGATACAAGGTAGGACGCAAATTGGGCTTTCCTACAGCCAACCTGCGCCCGTCGTGTGCCGACAAGTTGGTTCCTGCCGAAGGCGTCTATGCGGTAGCCGTCTATATCGGCGGAAAACGTTATGCGGGTATGTTGAATATCGGACATCGTCCTACGGTGGATAACGGCGCTGAACGGAGTATCGAGGTTAATATCTTTGATTTTTCCGGAGACATCTATTATAAGCAGATGCGCGTTGAATTTTTACATTACATTCGGGGCGAGAAAAAATTCGACAGTCTTGATGCGCTGATATCTCAGTTGCGGCGTGACAAAGAAACAATTATTCACTTGCTGAATCTGCAATCTTAAAATATTATATTATGAGAAACAAAAGCATTAATAGTAATAAGCAATTCATGATAGGCAACGGGCTGTTGGCGTTTGGGGTTTTCTTTGTGGTTTGTCTGTTCTTGTATTTGGGCTTCCGTTCCCGTTCGAAAGGCGAACAGTGGGCGTTCGAAGGTGTTTATACTGTAGAAATCGCATCCGGGTTTGCAGGCGACAGCCTGTCGGTTTTTGTGAACGACAGTCTGCTGATGAACCGCACGATGGGCAGTGCCGATGTTACATTACAGATAGAACGGTTTGCAGAAGAAAGCGTGCTGATGGTGGTCGATAACCGTACGGAAAACATCACGCCGTTTAATCTGAACCCCAAAGGAAGTAAGGTTAGCGTATCCAAGCGGAACGGAAAAGTGTTTATCGAAGAAGAGGGCAACTGATTGTTATCGCACTAATGAGAAAACTTCCGGTGACGGATAAGTCATAAGGTGAACCCTGAAAGTTGGATGGAAAAACTTTCAGGGTTTATTTTTTATTATTGGGCTGATTGATTTAATGTGTTGATTTTTAGGAAGTGTTTGCTTTCGCTTGGATCCGAAAAATTCTACCCGTAGAACCAATGAACTCTATGGGTAGAACCGGGCAACGCTACCGCATGGGATGACCAACGCTAACGGTAGCGTTTTTCCGGTTCTGTCATCATGGTTTTCTTCCGTTTGTTCGGCTGGGTTTAAAAATTATTCAGTATCCAATCGCAGGTTATTACGATACAAATTCGTACTTTTGTGACAACTAAAAATTATGAAGGATATGGCACAAAGTTCACGTCAGGTACAAACTCAAGCACAGCAACAAATACAGACTTTATCACCCCAACAGATTTTGGCGGTGAAATTGCTGGAACTCCCTACCGTGGAGCTGGAAGAGCGTGTCCGTGCGGAACTCTTGGATAATCCTGCATTGGAAGAAGGTAAAGACTCTGCCGATTCGTCGGATGAGGCGGAAGAAAACTATGCCACCGACGAGGACGGAGAACCGAATACCGATTATGGAGAAGACCTCTCGCTGGGCGATTACCGGAGTGAGGATGACATACCGGATTATAAACTTCAGGAAAATAATCATTCAAAAGATAATAAGCCCGAAGAAATCCCTTTTTCGGACAGCGTGTCTTTCTATGAGACACTGAAAGAACAGCTTGACATGCAGAATCTTACGCCGGAGGAAAAACAGTTGGGCGAATACCTTATCGGTTCGCTGGACGATGACGGACTCTTGCGTAAGTCTACCGAAACGCTGATTGATGAACTGGCTATTTATCAGGGAGTTTACGTAACATCAGAACAGTTGGAGCATGTTCTGTCGGTCATCCAAGATTTCGACCCTGCTGGGATAGGCGCACGCAGTTTGCAGGAATGTCTGTTGCTGCAAATCAGGCGCAAGGAAGATTCCCCGTTGAAGCAGATAGAGTACGACATCATAAGCAAATGTTGCGACGATTTCACGAAAAAGAATAAAGATAAAATCATCCAGAGACTCGGCATCACCGAAGAACAGTATAATCAGGCAGCGGCAGAGCTCACCAAGCTGAATCCGCGTCCGGGCAGTTCGTTGGGTGAAACGATTGGTAAAAATCTGCAACAGATAGTGCCCGATTTCATCGTGGAGACGGAAGAAGACGGAACCATCAACCTGAGCCTGAATAACCGCAATGTGCCCGAACTGCGGTTGAGCCGCGAGTTTACCGAAATGTTGGACGAACATACGCGCAACCGGGCAAACCAAAGCAAGGAGTCGAAAGATGCACTGATGTTTTTGAAACAAAAAGTAGATGCTGCTCAGGGCTTTATCAATGCGGTGAAACAGCGTCAGCAAACCCTCCTCAGCACCATGCAGGCGATAATCGACCTCCAGCGCCCCTTTTTCCAAGAAGGCGATGAGTCACTACTCCGCCCGATGATTCTGAAAGACGTGGCTGAACGTGCGAAACTTGACATTTCAACGGTGTCGCGCGTGAGCAACAGCAAATACGTACAGACCAATTACGGCATTTATTCGCTGAAATTCTTTTTCAGCGACGGCTATACGACGGAAAGCGGTGAAGAACTTTCCGTGCGCGAGATAAAACGCATTTTAAAAGAATGTATCGACGGTGAAGATAAGGCGAACCCTTATACCGACGACGAACTTGCCGATATGTTGAAATCGAAGGGTTACCCCATAGCCCGACGTACGGTGGCAAAGTATCGGCAACAGTTGAACATCCCCGTGGCACGTTTAAGAAGATAATCATGGAAGAAACGAATATCCCCGACCAACTGGCTTACCATCGGTTTAATAGGAACCCGCAAGATGGAGCTGCAAAAGGCAGACTCTTTATGACGGCGCGGATTATTTCGGCTGTTTTTACTCCGTTTATGGTTCCTTTTGTAGCCTTTTTGCTGCTCTTTTTGTTCACTTATTTGCGCATTATGCCCCTCGGTTATAAGGTGACGGTACTTGTTCTGGTTTATTGTTTCACCATTTTTCTGCCGATGCTGGGCATTTACTTGTTTCAAAAAATAAACGGGTGGAGCATCCACGAATTAGGGAATCGCAAAAAGCGTTTTATCCCTTACGCAATGACGATTTTGAGCTACATAGCCTGCCTGATAACGATGTACCGCATCCATATCCCCCGTTACATGAGCGGTATCGTTGTCGCAACGCTGATTTGCATGATTCTGTGTGCGGTAATCAACATCAAATGGAAAATCAGCACCCACATGGCGAGTTGCGGCATCATGGTAGGCGGGCTGCTTTCGTATAGTTTTATTTTCCAGTTCAACCCCGTAAGCTGGCTTTGTTTCTTTATTTTGCTGGCAGGTTTGCTGGGTTCGGCACGGATAATAGTCCGTCAGCACACGCTTAACGAAGTAGGAGGCGGTTTTTTAGTCGGTTTGTTTTGCGGAGTCGTCGGAATTTTGTTTATTTGAAGCTAAATTGTTTAATCCCTTAAAAGATAAAATTATGAATTTCCCAACCAATGTAAAGTACACCAGCGAACACGAATGGATTCGCATGGATGGAGAAGAGGCTTATGTAGGCATTACTGATTATGCGCAACAGCAATTAGGCGACATCGTTTTTGTTGACATCACTACCGAAGGCGAAACGCTGGAAAAAGGCGAGACGTTTGGAACCATTGAAGTTGTAAAAACCGTGTCAGACCTGTTTATCCCCGTCGGCGGAGAAGTATTGGAAGTGAACCCGGCTCTGGAAGAACATCCCGAACTGGTAAACCAAGACCCTTACGGCGAAGGATGGCTGATAAAGATGCGTCCTACCGACCCCAATGAACTTTTGGGCTTGCTGGATGCAGAAGCATATCAGAATATAATAAATGAATGATTTTTTGAATTTTAAAACCAAGTAATTTGAAATGAAACCCATTGTAAGTATCATTATGGGCAGTACGTCTGACCTTCCTGTTATGGAAAAAGCGGCAAAACTGCTTGATGAGATGCAAGTTCCGTTCGAAATGAATGCACTTTCAGCTCATCGCACTCCTGCCGAAGTGGAGAAATTTGCAAAAGAAGCGGCCGGAAGAGGCATTAAAGTAATTATCGCCGCTGCCGGAATGGCGGCTGCTCTGCCGGGCGTAATCGCTGCAAATACAACCCTGCCGGTTATCGGAGTTCCGGTAAAAGGTTCGGTACTCGACGGAGTAGATGCACTTTATTCCATTATACAGATGCCTCCGGGCATTCCCGTGGCTACGGTTGCCATAAACGGAGCGATGAATGCAGCTATTCTTGCCGTGCAGATGCTTGCATTGGCAGACAGTGAATTAGCTCAGAAGTTTGCTGCCTATAAAGAAGGACTGAAGAATAAAATCGTGAAGGCTAACGAAGAATTGAAAGAAGTGAAGTTTGCTTTCAAGACGAATTGATTATGGATCTTTTCAACTATTCACGAAGACAGGCGGATGAGGTGAACGTCGGGGCAACTCCGATGGGTGGAGACAACCCTATCCGCCTGCAAAGCATGACTAACAAACCTACCACGGACACGGAGGCTTGTGTGGAACAGGCTATACGTATCATCGAAGCAGGAGGAGAGTATGTGCGCCTCACCACACAGGGGACGCGCGAGGCTGAGAATTTGAAAAATGTAAACATCGGCCTGCGTGAAAAAGGATATGATACCCCTTTGGTGGCCGATGTGCATTTTAATCCTAACGTAGCCGATGTTGCTGCTCTTTATGCTGAAAAGGTGCGGATTAATCCCGGAAACTACGTGGATGCCGCGCGTACCTTCAAGTCGCTGGAGTATTCCGACGAGGAATATGCCGCCGAAGTGCAGAAAATACGCGACCGCTTTGTTCCCTTCCTCAATATCTGTAAAGAGAATCATACGGCAATCCGTATCGGAGTAAACCACGGTTCGCTGTCCGACCGCATCATGTCGCGCTATGGCGATACGCCGCAAGGCATGGTAGAATCGTGTATGGAGTTTTTGCGCATCTGTGTGAGCGAACATTTCACTGATGTCGTTATATCCATCAAAGCCTCGAATACCACCGTCATGGTGAAAACCGTGCGTCTGTTGGTACAGCAGATGGAAGCTGAAGGCATGGCTTTCCCGCTTCATCTGGGAGTAACCGAAGCCGGCGACGGCGAAGACGGGCGCATCAAATCGGCATTGGGTATCGGTGCGCTGCTTGCCGACGGTTTGGGTGATACCATCCGCGTTTCGCTGAGCGAAGAACCCGAAAACGAAATCCCCGTAGCTCGGAAAATTGTGGATTATGTTATCCGTCGGGAAAATCATCCTTATATCCCCGGAAAAGCCGCCCCCGAATTTAACTACGTGGATTCGGCACGCCGCAAAACGGTTGCAGTAAAAAATATCGGCGGAAATAATCTGCCCATAGTGATTTCTGCGCGCTTGGATAGCGACGATATGGCGGTAAACGAATCCTTTAAGCCGGATTACATCTATTGCGGGCAAAAACTACCCGAAGTGATGCGTGCGGATATCGGCTACATGGTAGACGCAACGGCATGGAACGGAACAGAAAATACCTATCCGGCGTTTACCGGTCAGCAGTTGATCGAGCTGCATTATTCTCCGGCACCGCTGAAGTTTCTGTTTACTTCTTATATGGGGATGAACGATGAGGTGATAGCCTGCTTGAAACGCCATCCCGAAGTTGTGATTATTGCACAAAGCAATCACCCCAACCGGTTGGGCGAGCTGAGAGGAATCGCACACCAACTGATGGCGGAAGGACTGATGAATCCGTTGGTATTTTTCCAACATTATCAGGAAACCGCGCTCGAAGACTTCCAGATAAAGGCAGCTGTAGATATGGGTGCGTTGGTGTTTGACGGGCTGTGTGACGGTATTTTGCTCTATAACCTTTGTGAGAGCGAATTTACATCTGCTCAATCCGATGAAACAGCCTTTGCCATCTTGCAAGCCGGACGCTTGCGGACTTCGAAAACGGAATACATTTCATGCCCCGGATGCGGCCGTACGCTGTATGACTTGCAGGCTACCATAGCCCGCGTGAAAGCGGCAACGTCTCATCTGAAAGGCTTGAAAATAGCCGTTATGGGATGTATTGTCAACGGTCCCGGTGAAATGGCAGATGCCGATTACGGTTATGTAGGTGCCGGACGAGGAAAAATCAGCCTCTATAAAAAGAAAGAGTGCATCGAAAAAAACATTCCCGAAGAAAAAGCAGTAGAAAAACTCGTAGAGCTGATCAAGGCAAACGGAGATTATCACGAGAAGTAAGCACTTCGATATAATGAAAAGGCGTGTACATTACGAAACTTAAAAAAAGAAAGTCGGTACACGCCGTTTTTCTGTTATCAAATCTGAAATAGCGTTTTCGGAGAAGCGAATATCCTAAGAAGCTATAAAAATCAATTCTTTACCAGCAAAAAAAGTAGAAAATTTTTGCCTGTTCACGGAAAAGCCGTACCTTTGCACGCCGATTATTATCAAAAGTGACAAAATTTAATCCGAAACGTTTTGTTTGTCTTTGTCCGAAGATGAATGAGACGCGAGGAAAGTTGTTTTTTAGTAGTAACATTTTAAAAAAAGATTTAAGAGTGGATACTTTAAGTTACAAGACCATTTCAGCAAACAAAGAAACTGCAACGAAAGAATGGGTTGTAGTTGATGCTACCGATCAGGTCGTAGGCCGTCTCGGTGCGAAAGTTGCAAAATTGTTGAGAGGAAAGTACAAACCGAACTTTACTCCTCATGTAGATTGCGGCGACAATGTAATCATTATCAATGCAAGCAAAGTAAAATTTACGGGTAAAAAATGGACCGACAAGATTTACCTGCGTTATACAGGCTATCCGGGCGGACAGCGTGAAATGACTCCGGCTGCTTTGATGGCGAAACCCAACGGCGCTGAGAAGCTGATGAAGAAAGTCGTAAAAGGAATGCTTCCTAAAAATCGTTTGGGCGATAAATTGCTGGGCAACTTGTATGTTTATGAAGGAAGCGAACATACACACGAAGCTCAATCTCCGAAAGTAATTGATATTAACTCACTTAAATAATAGAAATGGAAGTAGTAAATGCATTAGGCAGACGTAAAAGCGCGATAGCTCGCGTTTTCGTAAGCGAAGGTACGGGAAAGATTACTATTAACAAGAGAGACCTTGCACAGTACTTTCCATCATCCATCCTACAATATGTAGTAAAACAGCCGCTGAACAAATTGGAAGTTGCTGAAAAATATGATATCAAAGTAAATCTGCGTGGTGGCGGTTTCACCGGTCAGTCACAAGCTCTGCGCTTGGCTATCGCTCGTGCGTTGGTGAAAATCAATCCGGAAGACAAGAAGGCACTTCGTGCTGAAGGCTTCATGACTCGTGACTCACGTGCCGTTGAACGTAAGAAACCGGGACGTCCGAAAGCACGCCGCAGATTCCAGTTCAGTAAACGTTAAGCTTTTGAGTTTGTTAGTTTTTAAGTTTGTAAGTTTGTTTAAGTAATCGGTTTCCCCAGACTTACGCCGACTCAAGAGCTTAAAAACTCAAAAACTTAAAATAAAAGCGTTTAGTATCTAAACCGTCGGGATTTTCCCTACATGGTTTGCGGAGAAACTACCCGGCAGTTGGTTCAATTAACAAAAAAGAAAGTAAACGATTTAAAGATTAAAACAATGTCAAGAGTAAATTTTGATACATTATTGGAGGCTGGTTGCCACTTCGGACACCTTAAAAGAAAGTGGAACCCGGCAATGGCTCCCTATATTTTCATGGAACGCAACGGAATCCATATTATCGACCTTAACAAAACCGTTGCTAAAGTAGATGAGGCTGCTGAAGCCCTGAAGCAAATTGCAAAATCAGGAAAGAAAATCCTGTTCGTTGCTACTAAGAAACAAGCAAAACAAATCGTAGCTGAGAAAGCTACATCTATCAATATGCCTTATGTTATCGAACGTTGGCCGGGCGGTATGTTGACTAACTTCCCCACCATCCGTAAGGCTGTGAAGAAAATGGCTACTATCGATAAGTTGACTAACGATGGTACATTCTCTAACTTGTCAAAAAGAGAAATTCTTCAGATCTCTCGTCAGCGTGCTAAATTGGAAAAGAACCTCGGTTCTATTGCTGATTTGACTCGTCTGCCGTCTGCATTGTTTGTTGTTGACGTATTGAAAGAAAATATCGCAGTACGCGAAGCTAACCGTTTGGGTATTCCTGTATTTGCTATTGTAGATACAAACTCAGATCCTTCTAATGTAGATTTCGTAATCCCTGCAAACGATGACGCTACCAAGTCTATCGAAATCATTCTCGATGCTTGTTGCGCAGCAGTAGCAGAAGGATTGGAAGAAAGAAAAGCTGAGAAGGTAGACATGGAAGCTGCAGGAGAAAATACTCCGAAAGCTCCGAAGAAAAAAACGGCTAAAGCGCGTATGGATAAGGCTGAAGAAAATGCAATCAACGCATCTAAGGCTGCCGCTTTCATCGACAAAGAAGAAGAGGCTTAATATTTATTCAAGAATAGAAGATTGAGAATTGAAAATTAAAGGAATTGATTTTATTATCCTTTTTCTTTAATTCTCAATTCTCAATTTTCGTATATGACGTTCTTGAACATTCATTTTTAATTTTCAATTTCTAATTTAAATAAGATTACTATGGCTGTAAGTATGGCTGATATCCAGCACTTGCGTAAAATGACAGGAGCTGGTATGATGGATTGCAAAAACGCTTTGACCGAAGCTGAAGGAAACTTCGATAAAGCAATGGAAATTATCCGTAAAAAAGGACAGGCAGTAGCTGCTAAACGTTCTGACCGTGAAACTTCAGAAGGTTGCGTTTTGGCTAAGTCTACCGGAGATTATGCCGCTATGATTGCGCTGAAATGTGAAACTGACTTCGTGGCTAAGAACTCAGACTTCGTGGCTTTGACTCAGGCTATCCTCGATGCTGCTATCGCTAACAAATGTCAGACTATCGACGAAATCAAAGCTCTTCCGATGGGTAACGGTACGGTAGCTGATGCTATTGTTGAACGTAGCGGTATTACGGGTGAAAAAACAGAATTGGATGGTTATAACTTCGTTTCTGGAGCTTGCACTGCTATTTACAACCACCAAAATAAGAACCAGTTGTGTACGTTGGTTGCTTTCAACAAGGCTTGCGACGAAAAGGTTGCACACGAAATCTGTATGCAGATTGCAGCTATGAGTCCGATTGCTATCGATGAAGCAGGTGTTCCGGCTGACGTATTGGCTCGCGAAAAAGAAATCGCTGCCGATAAAGCACGTCAAGAAGGTAAACCTGAAAACATGATTGAAAAAATCGCAATGGGACGTTTAGGCAAATTCTACAAAGAAGTATGTCTGCTGAAACAAGAAAGCATCATGGACCCGAAGAAAACGGTTGCTGATGTATTGAAAGCTGCTGACCCTGAATTGGCAGTAGTTGACTTCAAACGTTTCACTTTGCGTGCTGAATAAAATCAGTCCTTGCGAGGGACTTTAAGATAAGGCATGGATTTTATAAATGGGAGCCTCTCACTTGTAAATTCCATGCCTAATTTTTTATCCGGATAATTTGTTTTATTTTTTAATCTAAATACATGAAATACATTTGGCTATTTGTTTTGATTTGCTGTGTTGGCGGTAATTTGGCAGCAAAAGAGATTGTTTCCTTACTCTCTCCAAACGGAAAGATAGAAGTAAAAGTGCGTGCTTCGGATAAAATTTATTACGACATCTTTCTGGAAGGAAATCCTGTATTAGAAAATAATGTACTGAGCCTGACTTTGCGTGGCGAAACTTTGGGATTGAATCCTGTGGTAAGAAAGGTTCAGAAGACACAAATTAATGAAGAGTTACATCCTGTTGTTCCCTTAAAATATGCTACGGTTGCGAATCGGTGTGCCGAAGCCTTTATACAGATGAAAGGCAACTGGGGAATACGGTTTAGAGCGTATGACGATGGGGTAGCCTACCGTTTTGTGTTGCAGCGGAAGGGGGAGGTTGAGGTTCTGACGGAGGAGATGAATTTAAACGTTCCTGACGACTGTTTGCTTCACTTGCAGCAGCCGGGAGGTTTTAAGACTTCGTACGAAGAAGCCTATACGCATGTGGCTTGTCGGAACTGGAAAACAGAGAAACGTTTGGCTACTCTCCCTGCGTTGTTTGAAACGGCAGATTCTGTTCATATCTTGATTTCCGAAGCCGATTTGCATGATTATCCTTGCCTCTTTCTTACAGGAGACAAGGAACGGGGAATAACTTCTGCTTTCCCGAAAGTTCCGTTAGAATTTGGCGAAGACGGAGACCGGAGTTTGAAGATTCTTCAAGAGGCGGATTATATAGCCCGTACATCCGGAAAGCGAGATTTCCCGTGGCGGTACTTTGTTGTGACGGCAGACGATAAGGTGATTGTTGAGAATACGATGAATTGCAGGCTGTCGGGACAGAGCAAGCTGGAAGATGTTTCGTGGATACATCCCGGACAGGTGAGTTGGGAATGGTGGAACGGAGCTTCGCCTTACGGAGATGACGTGAATTTTGTTTCCGGATTTAATCTGAATACATATAAATATTATATTGATTTTGCTGCCAAGCACGGAATCCCTTATATCCTTTTAGACGAAGGGTGGGCAGCAAGCACGTACGATCCTTATACCCCGAATCCGGAGGTAGACGTACACGAACTGATCCGATACGGAAAAGGAAAGAATGTAGGAATTGTGTTGTGGCTTACTTGGCTGTGTGTCGACCGTCATCCCGAATTGTTTGCTAAATTCCATGAGTGGGGAGTGAAAGGCGTGAAGATTGATTTCATGGACCGTAGCGACCAATGGATGGTTAATTTTTATGAGCGTGTAGCCCGTGCAGCAGCCGAAAATCATATTTTGGTCGATTTCCACGGTTCGTTCAAGCCTGCCGGGTTAGAGTATAAATATCCCAATGTGCTGTCTTACGAGGGAGTGCGCGGTATGGAACAGATGCAGGGATGCACACCCGACAACAGCCTTTATTTCCCTTTCATGAGAAATGCCGTGGGCGCGATGGATTATACACCGGGAGCCATGATAAGTATGCAGCCGGAGGTATATAGCGGTTGCCGCCCTAATTCGTCGAGCATCGGGACACGTACTTATCAGTTGGCACTGTATGTTGTGTTCGAAAGCGGTTTGCAGATGCTTGCCGATAATCCTACTTTATATTATCGCAACGAAGACTGTACCCGTTTCATTACCGGCGTTCCTGTTACGTGGGATGAAACGAAAGTTTTGGCTGCCGAAGTGGGGAAATATGTGATAGTGGCAAAGCGGAAAGCCGGAAAATGGTATATAGGCGGCATTACGAATAACGAAGAGAAGGAGCGTAGTTTTAGCTTGAACTTCGACTTTCTGCCGGAAGGGAAACAATATAAAATGACTTTGTTTGAAGATGGCATCAATGCCGGTCATCAAGCCATGGATTATCGGAAAAAGGAGATTACGGTAAAGCGTGGCGATAAGTTATCGGTAAAGATGGTTCGTAACGGCGGTATGGCTGCCGTGTTGGAGTGATTATAAAAACAGCAGCAGATGTGTATTCGTATGCACATCTGCTGCTGTTTCCCGCTTACGGTTTTAACACCACGCGGTCGCCGGCATTTTGTGCCATCAGGCTCTGTGTTTCGTGCAGTTCCTTGTAGCGTTTCATGATTTCCGCACAGCGCACCGGGTCGTTGGCGATGGCAGGGTCGGTCAGCGCCTGAAGCGTGTGCTTCATTTCCTCGTCTACGATAGACAGTTTGAAGTCGACCAACAGGCGGGGAATCAGTTCGTACAAACGTTCTTCGTCGGTCACTATTTTCTGCCCTTTCGAGTGGTATTTGCTAAGTTGGTAACGCTCGCTTATCATGTCTACGGCAAGTTTGCTTACCTGCGGGTCGGGATGGGCGATGAAATACCGCTCGGCGGTAAAATGTTCATCGTGCAAGTGGGCTTCCGCTTCTTTCAGAACCCGGCGGTGGAGTGCATCGTGAAACTGAAGTTCGTCTTCTTTCAGGCTTGAAGCGATACATTCGATAACAGTCAGCGGGTGCTGCTCGCCGTTCTCGTCTTCTACGTAACACATGATTTTCTCGCCGTGGCGTATCAGCATCCGGATTAATTCTTCTTCTTTGGCATAGAAAACGCTTTGTTCGTTTCCCGTGGTGGGGATAAACGAAGTGTAATTGTCCGGTTCTTCACTTTGAGGCGCGGGCGAGACAACAGACGCGGGTATGTCTTCCGGAGTGGGAGGAGGCGGAACAGGTGTCGATGCATCCGATGGGGGAAGCGTGCCGGCAGGTTGCGACTGCCGTGTTTCGCCAGCAGGCGAAAGGGCGTTGCGCTGCTCCCGTTCCCGTTTGCGCTGTTCTTCCTTGAATTTTGTTTCGCGCGCCTGTTCGATAAGTTTCGCCGTGGCTTCCACCAATATTTTTTCTTCCATCTGGAGCAACTGGCTGCATTCGCGGATGTATACCGAACGCACAATGGCGTCGGGTATCACCGAGATACTCTTCACGATGCTCGAAATCAGTCCGGCACGCTTGATGGGGTCTTTCCCGGCTTCTTCCAACAGCAGGTTGGTCTTGAAGCGGATAAAATCCACCTCGTGGACGTTGATATAGGCTTGGTAATCTGTAGCGTTGTGCTTGCGGGCGAAGCTGTCGGGGTCGTCGCCGTCGGGCAGGAGGCAGACTTTGACGTTCATGCCTTCCTCTAACAACATGTCAATGCCTCGGATGCTTGCCTTGATACCCGCTCCATCGCCATCGTAAAGCACGGTGATGTTATTCGTAAAGCGGTGAATCAACCGGATTTGGTCGGACGTAAGCGCCGTACCCGATGAGGCTACCACGTTCTCAATTCCGCTTTGGTGCATCGAAATCACGTCGGTGTAACCTTCTACAAGGAAACAGCGGTCTTGACGGACGATTGCTTGCTTGGCAAAATAAATGCCATACAGCTCTTTGCTTTTGTGGTAGATTTCCGATTCGGGCGAGTTGACGTATTTCATCTGCACGTTTTTCGTCGCCGCACTCAACACACGCCCTCCGAACGCCACCACCTTTCCCGAAATGGTATGTACCGGGAAGATGACACGTCCCCAAAAGCGGTCGCGCAGGGTTCCGTCGTCTTTTTTGTAACACAGTCCGGTTTTAATCAGGAAATCTTCTTTGTAACCTTTCTGCAAGGCAGCCTTTGCCAGTGCGTTGCGGCTCTCCGTGCTGTATCCTAATTGGAATTTCTTGATGATGTCATCCCGGAATCCACGTCCGCGCAGGTACGTCATTCCGATGCGTTGCCCGTCGATGTGATTATATAAAATGTCTTGAAAATATTCGGAAGCAAACTGGTTGACCACGAACAGACTTTCGCGCAGGCTGTTTGCCTGCTTCTCCTCGTTGGTCAGTTCGCGTTCCTTGATTTCGATGTTGTACTTCCGCGCCAGCCATTTCAGTGCTTCGTAATACGAGAGCTGTTCGTGCTCCATAATGAAGTGAATCACGTTTCCTCCCTTTCCGCAGCTGAAACATTTACATACTCCCTTGCTGGGCGATACGCTGAACGAAGGGGTTTTTTCGTTGTGGAACGGGCATAGCCCGATGTAGTTGACGCCCCGTTTGCGTAGCGTTACAAATTCGGAAACCACATCAACTATTTGTGCGGCGTCCAATATACGGTCTATGGTGGCTTGGTCTATCATAATCAAACGACAAATGTACGGAAAAAACTGGAACAGACGCTTTATTTTTTGTGCGAAGATGAGCGCTTGTTTTTATTTTCATCCGGCTTTGTCAGAGGCTTAAAACACTATGGGAAGAACCGGGCAACGCTATGGGAAGCGTTGGTCAACGCTACCGCATAAGATGACTGACACTAACGGTTGCGTTTTGGGGCGGAACTGCACCGGTAAATTTGAACCGGTGCTGATATTTCAGGTGCTGAAAGCTGTAAAAAAGAACGGAAATATATCAGAAAATGGTTATATTTGTATTTGTATGATTATCAGTGTATTACTGATTTATTTGGACAATAGAGGCAGGATTTTGGACAATAGAGATAGTGGTTTGTACTTTTCTGACCGTAGTTTGTACTCTTCGTTTCATGGGTTTTACTTCTATCTTATACCTTTGCCATCAAAGTTAACTAATCAAAAAACCTATTTATGAAAAAGACTTTATTGATACTTTCGTTAATCTTGTGCGGAGGCAAGATGATGGCGGAAAATTACACCGTAAAATCTCCCGATGAAAACATTGTCGTAAATGTGGAAACGGGAGCGATTACCACCTATTCTGTGAGCTTTAAAGGGCAGGTCGTATTAAGTCCTTCTCCTATCTCAATGACATTCGATAACGGTACGGTTATCGGCCGGAATATGAAAGTTACCGATGTGGATTACCTTTCAGAAGATAAAACGCTGACTCCGGTCATTCGTCAGAAGAGCAAAACGATACGCGACCATTATAATGAAATGGTGTTGAGCGCAGATAAATACCAGCTTCGTTTCCGGGTGTACGATGACGGTCTGGCTTACCGGTTTCATACCGATTTTGCCGATTCTTTAAAAGTGCTGAGCGAAGAAGCTACTTATTGTTTCCCGAAAGACTATAACACATTGTTCCCCGAAGAACGTACCATGCTGTCGGCACAGCAACCTTTGTTTAAGCCGATGAAACTTTCTGAAATTCGTCCGGAACAGTTTTGCAGCACTCCCATCCTGATAAAGATAGACGATAAGGCGCGTATCTTCATCAGCGAATCCGACTTGGAAAGTTATCCGGGAATGTTCTTGAAGAAACAGGGCAAATACGAACTGGCAGGCAAGTTTGCCGCTTACTCGTTGGAGGATGAAAAAACCGACGACCGTCAGATATTCCCCACCAAGCGTGCCGATTATCTTGCCCGCGTGAGCGGAACGCGCAACTATCCGTGGCGTGCGATGATTGTGGCCGAAGATGATGCCAACCTGATAACCAACCAGCTTATCTATAAGTTGGCTCCCGAATCGGAAGGAGACTACTCATGGGTACGTCCGGGAAAAATCGCATGGGACTGGTATAACGCTTTGGCGCTGTATGATGTAGATTTCAAAGCGGGTGTGAATAATGAGACGTATAAATATTATATCGATTTTGCTTCGCGTTACGGAATCGAGTACGTGGTGCTCGACGACGGATGGTCGGAAGCATGGGATGTAACCAAGACCGTTCCCGAAATCAACATGGAGGAACTGGTGGCTTACGGAAAGAAAAAGAACGTCGATCTTATTTTGTGGGTATCTTGGGCTCCGTTCCGCGAAAAGTTGGATGAAGCATTCGACCTGTTTAGCAAATGGGGTATCAAAGGTATCAAGATGGACTTCATGAACCGCGATGACCAAGAGATGGTTGACTTCTATTACACCGTAGCTCGCAAAGCTGCCGAACACAAACTGTTGGTAGACTTCCACGGAGCTTACAAACCTACCGGATGGTTACGTACTTTCCCCAACGTGCTGACTTCGGAAGGAGTAGCCGGTCTTGAGAATCATAAATGGGGCAGTTTCGTTACTCCGGAACATAACGTAACGTTGCCTTTTACACGCATGGTGGCAGGTCCGATGGACTATACGCCGGGAGCGATGCTCAACTTCCACGAAAAAGACCACAAGATATGGTTTAACCTTCCTGCCTCTGTGGGTACACGCTGCCATCAGTTGGGCATGTACGTGGTATACGAAAGCCCGTTGCAGATGTTGGCCGACTCTCCTTCAAACTACTACCGCGAAGAAAAGTGCATGGAGTTCTTGAGCCAAGTGCCCGTGGTATGGGACGAGACCCGCGTGCTGAAAGCATCGGTAGGAGAATACGTGGTAGTGGCCCGCCGTTCGGGAGACACATGGTTTATTGGCGGCATGGTAGGTAAAAAAGGACAAACCTTCGACATCAACCTCGACTTCATCAAAGGAACAAAAACGATGACCAGCTGGGAAGACGGAGTAAATGTCGACATACAGGCAAGAGACTTCGCCTGCCGCACCAAGAAAGTAAAACAAGGCGATACCGTAACCATCAAGATGTATGATGGCGGAGGTTATGCGGCTATCATCAAATAAGTATTTGCGGGAGTTATCCAAACTCCCGTAAAGCCCATTGATTAATTATCTAATCGTGTGAACACATACTTACTAAATCTAATTACTTATCTAATGAAAACATTTCAATCAAGTTCAAGTAGCAAGCATCTCTTGATAGCGGGTATGCTTGCATGGGGAATTTTGCCGACGTTTGCAAGTCCCGCTACCGCCCATGAAGCAACGGATGCTGCTCCTATCGTTCAGCAGGATGTTACGCTGAAAGGAACAGTTGTAGATCAGAAGACGGGCGAACCTATCATCGGTGCTAATGTGGTTGTAAAAGGTACTACCAACGGAGTGATTACCGACATCGACGGTAACTATATGTTACAAGCTCCCGTAGGTTCTATTTTGGAAATATCTTATATCGGATATCAGAGTTTGGAAATCAAGGCTACGGCTCAGCCCCAACACATAGAGCTTGGTGAAGATACGCAAGCGTTGGAGGAAGTAGTGGTGGTAGGTTATGGCGTACAGAAGAAAGCAACCGTAACCGGGTCTGTGGCTACGGTAAAAGGAAGCGAACTGAAAGCCACCGGTACACCGAACGTTACCAATATGTTTGCCGGTAAGATTCCGGGTGTAATTACTACCTCGAATTCCGGTGAACCGGGCAATGACTGGTCTGATATTTATATCCGTGGTAAAGGTTCATTGAATAGCAATAGTCCGCTGGTTGTAATCGATGGTGTGGCAGACCGTAATGGCATCAGTAACTTGGAGCGTTTGAATCCGAACGATATTGAGTCTATCAACGTATTGAAAGATGCTTCTGCCGCTATCTATGGTGCGCAGGCTGCCAACGGTGTTATCTTGGTTACTACCAAGCGCGGTTCGTCTGCCAACGGCAAACCGGTCGTAAACTATAACGGTTCGGTAACGTTGGCTCAAAACACCCGTACACCCGACTTGATGAATGCCTATGAGTACATGGTTTACGATGATGAAATCAAGCGGTATAACAATCAGACTCCTCTTTGGGAAAGCGTGAAAAACGGTTATTTGGACGGAACGATTGACCGCAACCAGTATGGCGATACCGACTGGATGGACGTATTGTTCCGTGGCGTAGCTCCCCAAACCCGTCACTCTCTGTCTATCAACGGAGGCACGGATAAGGTAAAATATTACGTTTCAGGCGACTATTCTTATCAGGAACCGATGTATGAGAATACGGTATTCAACTATAATACCTATCAGGTACGTTCGAATATTGATGCTCAGGTAACAAAAGATTTGAAAATCAGTGTAAACCTCGACGGACGTAAAGAGCGTCGTAACCAGTCTATCTATCCTACGTCTACCATCTTCTGGGAAGCGATGCAAGTTCCCCCTCACATGTACGATTATTATCCGAACGGATTGCCGGGACCGGGTATCAATAACGGAAATAACATTGCTATCCTTGCTTCCGGAAAAGATACGGGATACGATAGAGTAGACGATTACTTTATAAACTCGAAGTTTGCTTTCGAACTGAACATGCCGTGGATTACCGAAGGACTTTCTTTGTCGGGTTACGGAGCGTTCAACTTCCATTTCCGCAATGAAAAGCAGATGTGGGATGTATGGGATACCTATACTTATAATACACTGACGGGTAATTATGATAAACAAACCACTAACCCCGAAGGAGGTACGATTAAGTTGGACCAGTCGCATGAGAACAACTTGTCTCGTACGCTGCACCTGAAGTTGGCTTACGACCGCGTATTTGGCGATCACCATGTAAGCGCATTCGTAGCTTACGAACAAAACAAGTACGATGGTGAAGTATTTGCGGCAGAACGTAACTATTTCTTAAACAGTAAGCTGGATTACCTGAACTTTGGTGGAGACCGTGAAAAGACCAACTCCGGTAGCGGCTATATTTCAGTGCGCCAGAACTTCTTCGGACGTTTGAACTATACGTTTAAAGACCGCTATATGTTTGAGTTCTCTATCCGTCGAGACGGTTCAATGAACTTTGCTCCCGGTCATCGTTGGGGTACATTCCCCGGTTTGTCTGCCGGTTGGCGTATCAGCGAAGAAAAGTTCATCCGCGAGAAAGCTCCTTTCATCAACGACCTGAAGTTGAGACTTTCTTGGGGTAAGTTAGGTAACGATAACGTAGACGCTTTCCAATACGTAAGTCCGTATGTGATGGAGAACGGTGCCATTTTAGGCAGAACTCCGGCATTGGGCAAAGCCATTTACCCGGGCGTGCTTGCCAATCCGTATATTACATGGGAGAAAGTAGACTCGAAGAACATCGGTGTCGACGGAACTTTCTGGGATGGCATGTTAGGATTTACTGTTGAATATTTCTTCCAGAAGCGTACCGATATCCTTGCTCCGCGTCAGGCTTCTATCCCTTACTACACCGGATTGGGAAATACGCTTCCCGATGAAAACTTGGGTGAGGTCAATAATCAAGGTATCGAATTTATGTTGAGTCACCGTAATAAGATAGGAAACGTAAATTATTATGTAAGCGGTAACTTTACCTTCGCAAGAAACAAGATTGTATATTTCGATGAAGCTGCCAACATTCCCGACTGGCAACGTGAAACGGGAGGCCCGATGGATACGTGGTTGATGTATAAAACCGACGGTATTTACCAGACTTGGGATGAGATTAACAGCACTCCGCATTTGTCAGGAACTCAGCCGGGTGACATCAAATACGTAGATGTAGACGGTAACGGAGAAATAACGGATAACGACCGAATCCGCAGCAATACCAGCAACGTTCCTGAAATCGTGTACGGTATCAACTACGGTATCGAATGGAAAGGATTGGAAGTAAGCATGTTGTGGACAGGACAAGGGAGAGCCAGCCAGATGATTGTGCCTTACTCTTATAACTTGGATAAGGATTTCTATGAAAACCGTTGGATTTCTGCCGAAGAAACTCCGAACTCCAAATATCCGAGAGCTTTCAATAAAGACGACCAAATCAATACGAAATGGAGCGATTTCTGGCTGTATGATGCTTCGTTCATCCGTTTGAAGAATGTGGAAATAGCTTATAACCTGCCGCAACGAATCGTAGAACGCTTGAAGATGCAGAACATCCGCCTGTCATTGACGGGTACAAACTCGCTGACGTTTGATAAGATTAAGATACAAGACCCGGACTCAAAAGCTACTGGCTTTAATCAGGCATATCCGATGGCAAAAACTTATTCGTTTGGCGTTAATGTCACTTTCTAACCTTTAAAAGAATACGTATATGAAAACAAAAATATTTAAAACGATTGGTCTTGGGGCATTGATAGCTTCTGTAGGAGCGTGCGACATCTTGGATGTTGAGCCTTTAGACACTTATACAAAAGAAGATGTGTTTACTGATGTAAGCCTGTTACAGTCATACGTACACCGTAACTATAACCTGCCTCAAACCGGTTGGGATCAGAGCGCTTTGCGCTTCTCATGTGATGAAACGTATAATAACTTTAACTGGCAATCTTCGTACACGGTACTTGAAGGAAGCGTAACTCCCGACCAGTTGGGTAACTTGGATATCTGGAGTGCGTATTATGAGAACATCAAGAACTGTAACATCTTCTTCGAAAACATGGACTATGTAAATCAGGTAGACGAACCGGAAAGAAGCTACCTGATAGGCGAAGAAACCTTTTTCCGCGCTTTCTATTACATGTCATTGGTAAACCGTTACGGCGGTGTGCCTATTATAACGAAGTCTTATAATCTTGAAGATACCGATGAGATGATGGATGTGAAACGTGCAAGCTATAAGGAATGCGTAGACTCCATTATTACATGGTTTGACCGCGCTGCAGACTATTTGCCTGAACAATATAGTGATGACGCTGACTTTGGACGAGCAACAAGTATTGCGGCAAAGGCGATGAAGAGCCGGATGTTGCTGTATGCAGCCAGTCCGTTATGGGCTTCGGAAAGCGGTAGAACCTATCAAGAGGCAGCTGATGCAGCCAAAGAGGTTATCGACTTGTGTTTAGCCAATGGTATGGATTTGGATCCCGATTATGGAGGTATGTTCTTGAATCCTGAAAGTCAGGAAATCATTTTCGAACGCTTGTATGACCAAGAGCACGGACATTATTTTGATTGGGATAACTCACCTAACGGGTACGGTGGCTATTCCGGTACTTGCATTACTCAAGAAATGGTTGACAGCTATGAATTGCCGGGAAGAACATTCCCTGACAGGACATGGTATACCACAGGCGATTCAACGGATGTTAATCCGTGGCAAAACCGTGACCCGCGTTTCTATGCATCTGTCTTATGCGACGGACAAGAGTTCAGAGGACGTGAAGTTGCTTTCTATGTGCAGGAAACCGAAAATGAAAAAACTCATAAGATTGAAGTTGTATCAGGTGGTATAGATAGTGAATTCGGAAATCAAAACTGGAACTATTCTAAGTCTCACTATACCATTCGTAAGTTTATGGATGAAACCTTGCGTGTGGCTTGGACAGATAAAGGAAGTCAGCCGTGGATCTATTGCCGTTTGGGTGAAATTTACTTGAATTATGCCGAAGCATCTTATTTTGCCGGAGATGAAGAAACGGCTCGTAAATACCTGAACTTGATACGTCAAAGAGCACGTAACTACGGTGTACAGTATTTGGAACAAGATATCCCCGATATGCTTCCGGATATTACAGCGAGCGGTGACGAACTGTTCGAGGCTATTCAGCAAGAACGTAAGGTTGAATTAGCCTTTGAGGAACATCGTTTCTTCGATGTACGTCGCTGGAAAAATGCGGAAGAAAATCAAGTCGGGCAATTCCACGGTATCCGAATCTTGAAGAAATTGAATGGTGTAAAGAACTATAAGATAATAGAGTTAGGAAAAGTACGTAGTTTTATTGCTCCGAACCACTATCTTGTTCCGATACCGAACTATGAGCGTCGCAAGAACAGTGCGTTGGAACAAAATCCGGGTTACTCTGACTTGTAATCGTACAGAATCAGAACAACATGAACCGATAGATGTGTAGGGTTAGGTTATAGTAGCAATAAACGCTGCCGCGTTTATAAATAAATGTGCCCGCGTTTTGAAAAAATACGGGCATATTTTTTATTTTTACCCATCGGAAAACACTACCGTTAGTGTTACTCATCTTATGCGGTAGCGTTGACCGGTTCTACCCATAGTGTTGATCGGTTCTTCCCATAGCGTTTTTCAAGCCGCTGACAAAGCCTGATAACGTTTGGACAAACCTGTTGTTCGAGATAAATCATAGAATAGTAACTGAATAAAAATTAGAATGTTATGAATGTGTTTAAAACACTGGCTGTAGCCGGATGTTCATTGCTTGCCTTAAACGGGGCGGCTGATGAATCTCCACGTTGGCATATTGCACCGGATAATAAAATCGTGTGGACAGTTGACGGGCAGATTCCTCACGAAGACCATATTGAAATGAGCGGCAAACAAGTATCGGTGGTATTGCGATACGGAGTGGATTGCAACGGAGGATTCACACTGAATAAAAGCATGGTATGGCCTCTGCTGCGAACTATCCCCAACAATACCCATGCCAGCCTGATGCGTCGTTACGATTGGAATCCACTGAGCGGCATCACGGTAAACGGACGCAGCTTTACCAACGAGAAAGTAAAAGATATTACGCTGAAAGGAATGCTTACGGTAAAGAGTACGTTCGATCAGGGTTATTACGGACAGTGGGAGCTGACCCGCGAATATCTGCCTTCGGCAGAACTTCCTGCTTTGGTGGAACTGTATCAGGTGGTGAATACGGGTAAGGGCAACCTTTCCATTGAAATACCGGAAGACGGTTTTGTGGCTCATACAGACCCTGCCAAAGGGGTGACAGGCTCGTATACCATCGAAGGAAAACTTGACCGCAACGGATTTTTCACCTTGCAGCCCGGCGATACCCTGCGCTTTACTGCTTCTGTTTCTGCACATCGGCAGAATGAAAGTCCGGTAAAGATTGATGCCGAGGCAGAGAAGGCGAAACGCATGGATTTGGTAAACGGATGGATGGATAAACTGGTGTTAGAAACTCCCGATTCTGTTATCAACCGCATGTTTGCTTTTTCTAAAATCCGTGCTTGCGAAAGTATCTACGAAACACAGGGCGGCCCCATGCACGGTCCCGGCGGAGAATCGTATTACGCGGCTATTTGGGCAAACGACCAAGCAGAGTATATCAATGCTTATTTCCCTTTCACCGGGTATGAATACGGCAATGCTTCCGCACTGAACTCGTTCCGTCATTTCGCACGCTTTATGAACGACGAATGGAAACCCATTCCCAGTTCGATAGTGGCCGAAGGGCTGGACATCTGGAACGGAGTAGGCGACCGCGGGGATGCGGCAATGATAGCGTACGGAGCATCGCGTTATGCGTTGGCTTACGGAAACCGTGAGGTGGCGGAAGAATTGTGGCAACTCATTACGTGGTGTCTGGAATACTGCAAGCGCAAACTGAATGCCGAGGGCGTGGTGACATCGGATACCGACGAGCTGGAGAACCGTTTCCCGTCGGGCGATGCGAACCTCTGTACGTCGTCACTCTATTACGATGCGTTGATTTCGGCTTCTTACCTTGCAAAAGAATTGAACAAGGGTAGTAAGATTGCCAATACATACCGCAGCCAAGCAGCCGAACTGCGTAAAAACATCGAAAAATACTTCGGAGCCAAAGTTGAAGGATTTGATACCTACGCTTATTATAAGGGTAATGACATTCTCCGTTCATGGATTTGCATCCCGCTTACAGTGGGTATCAACGAACGTGCGCAAGGAACCATCGATGCTCTGTTCTCACCCCGCTTGTGGACGGAAAACGGGCTGCTGACCCAAGCAGGCGACCAGACTTTCTGGGACCGTTCTACACTTTATGCTCTGCGTGGAGTCTATGCGGCAGGCGAAACCGAAAAGGCTACCGATTACCTGCACCGTTATTCGGCAACCCGTCTGTTGGGTGAACACGTGCCTTATGCCATCGAAGCATGGCCGGAAGGCGGACAGCGTCACTTGTCGGCAGAAAGCGGCTTATACGGGCGCATCATCACCGAAGGCATGTTTGGCATTCGTCCGGTCGGATTTAAGGAATTTATCGCCACTCCCCGGCTTCCGCAGGCATGGAATGAGATGAGGCTTCGCAACATTTGTGCTTTCGGAACTACATTCGACATGGAAGTCAATCGCTTGGCTAATGGAAAGTTGCAAGTGTCTGTTTGGCAGAAAGGGAAAAAGAAAACTTATACAGTGAAAGACGGAAATTCTATTAACATCAAATTAATGTGATTTTATGAAACACACTTTACTTATTGTTTTGTCGGTTTTATGCCTGATGGGGTGTGGCACTTCTCAAAAGGAGAATGACGGACAACTTACTCCGGAGCAGATTTCTGTATTTACATCGTCCGACAAGGATTTGGAAAATGTGTATATGTGGGCGAAAAAGACGGCATTGTCGTATGCTCACGACGGAACGGATTCGGTAGGCTATTGGTATGAAGCGGCTTTGCCGCAGCGTGAGGCGTTTTGCATGAGAGACGTGTCTCATCAGTCGGTCGGAGCCCAGATATTGGGACTTGGGCAGCATAACAAAAATATGTTTACCCGCTTTGCGGAAAACATCAGCGAGAGCAAAGATTGGTGTACGTACTGGGAGATAAACCGTTATAATAAACCCGCTCCCGCCGATTACCTGAACGACAGCGAATTTTGGTATAACCTGAATGCCAACTTCGACGTAATGCAGGCTTGCCTGAAAATGTACGAATGGACGGGCGATAAGGATTATCTTACCGATTCTTGTTTCACCAATTTTTACGACAAGTCATTGAATGAATACATCACTCGCTGGAAGCTGGAGCCTGAGAATGTAATGGCTCGCCCGCGCTATATGAACCAGCCGGACAACTTTGATGTGAATAACAATTTCCATACTTGCAGGGGGCTGGCTTCGTATGTCGAGAATTTCAGAGGATTGACGATGGGGGTCGATTTGCTGGCATCTCTGTATGCCGGATATAATGCCCATGCCCGGATTGCTGCATTGTGCGGCAATGAAGAACAGGCACAGCAGGATATGTTGCGTGCACTTCAGTATCGCGACATCATGGAAAACCAGTGGTGGAGCGAAGACAGTTCGTATTATCAGACTTTCTGGACGGAAGACCGCAAATTTTATCGGGGTGAGGGAGTTCCTTTCATCTTATGGTTTGGGGCTACTGAGAATCCCGACCGCATCCGTGCTTCCGTAAAAGATATTCTGAGCAGGGAGTGGAACGTAGAAAACTTGTCGGCTTTCCCGGTTCTGTTGTATCGGTTAGGATATTATAAAGAGGCTTACGATTACATGGTTACTTTGCCTCAGATGGACCGTTCCGAATATCCGGAAGTATCGTATGGTATTGTCGAAGGGATGGTTAGCGGCATGATGGGTGTGGTTCCTTCTGCCAGCCGGAATACGATTGCTACTTGTTCGCGCTTACCGGAGGGAGTAAAGGAAGCACAGATAGCAAATGTTCCTGTAATGGATGGCTATGTTACGGTGAAACATACGGGACGTTCGGCTACTGAAATAGTAAACAATACCGGCAAGGATTTGACTTGGGAGGTTTCGTTTGTAGGCAACTGTCCGCAGGTTGAGGTAGACGGGAAAACTTATTCTACCGTACAGACGCAAGACAACAATGGCAATACGATTGCCACGGCTTCTGTAGAACTGCCTGAAGGAAGCACGCTTACGGCTAAGGTTATTTCTCTTAATTGATTACAGACATGAAGAAAATAGTTCTATTTTTATTTTGTTTGGTAACGTTTGGCGCGTATGCGCAGAAAACGTTTGAACTGAAGTCGCCCGACGGACGACTGGTCACTACTGTTAAGGTAGGCGAACGGCTTACTTACGATATCCGCTGCAACGGGAAGCAGGTGTTGGCTGATTCTCCGTTGGGTATGACATTAGACGACGGCATGACGTGGGGCGAAAGTCCCCGCTTGTCGGGTACTTCGCGCAAGAGTGTGGATGAAGTGATAGCTTCGCCTCTTTACCGCCGCGCGCAGGTACGCGACCATTACAACGGATTGACCTTGAAATTCAAGAAGGGATGGAACGTAGAGTTCCGTGCCTACAACGATGGCATTGCCTACCGTTTCGTAAGCCGTGTGACGAAGCCGTTCAACATATTGGATGAAGAAGTAAGTTATTGTTTCCCTTCCGATGTAAAAGCCACGGTTCCTTACGTAGTTCCGCGGGCAAAAGACGGTACGCTCGAAGCACAGTTTTACAGTGCATTTGAAAATACGTATGTTACCGACAAACTCTCGAAACTGGATAAAAAACGCCTGATGTTCCTGCCGCTGGTGGTAGAGACGGAAGACGGGATAAAGGTATGTATCACCGAGTCTGATTTGGAAAGTTTTCCGGGACTGTATCTGTCGGCTTCCGAGGGTGGAAACAAGCTGACGGGGGTTCATGCTCCGTATCCGAAGAAGAGCATACAGGGCGGACACAACATGTTGCAGATGCTGGTAAAAGAGCGTGAGGCTTTCATCGCAAAGGTAGATGGCAGCCGTTCTTTCCCGTGGCGCATGGCGATTGTGGCTGCCGAGGACAAAGCGTTGGCTGAATGTGATATGACTTATTTGCTGGCTTCTCCGTCGCGCATTGACGATATTTCATGGGTGAAACCCGGAAAGGTGGCATGGGAATGGTGGAGCGACTGGAACTTAGACGGAGTGGACTTTGTGACAGGCGTAAATAACGATACCTATAAGGCATATATTGATTTTGCTGCACAAAACGGTTTGGAATATGTGATTCTTGATGAAGGATGGGCAGTAAACCTGAAAGCAGACTTGATGCAGGTGGTAAAGGATATCGACCTGAAGGAGTTGGTTGATTATGCTTCCGCTAAAGGAGTGGGTATCATCTTGTGGGCCGGTTATTATGCTTTCGAACGCGATATGGAGAACATTTGCCGCCATTATGCCGAGATGGGGGTGAAAGGCTTCAAGGTAGACTTTATGGACCGCGATGACCAAGAGATGGTAGACTTTAACTACCGTGCGGCTGCGATGTGTGCGAAGTACAAACTGCTGCTCGACCTGCACGGCATGTACAAACCTTCGGGACTGAACCGTACTTATCCGAATATCTTGAATTTCGAGGGCGTCCACGGACTTGAAAACATGAAGTGGAGTACGGCGGAAGTCGACCAAGTAGAATACGATGTAACCCTGCCTTATATTCGTCAGGTGGCAGGCCCGATGGACTATACGCAAGGAGCAATGCGCAATGCAGTGAAAGAAAGTTTCTATCCGTGTAACTCCGAACCGATGAGTCAGGGAACACGCTGCCGTCAGTTGGCATTGTACGTGGTGCTGGAATCGCCGCTGAACATGCTGTGTGATACGCCGCAAAACTACGCACGCGAAGCTGAATGTGCGCAGTTTATCATGGATATTCCTACCGTGTGGGACGAAACCCGTGTACTCGACGGACGGATGGGCGATTACATCGTGACTGCACGCCGTAAAGGAGATGTTTGGTATATCGGCGGACTTACCGACTGGCAGGCACGCGACATTGAGATAGACTGCTCTTTCTTAGGCAACAAGAATTATGAAGGAGTTTTATATAAAGACGGAGTTAACGCACATCGCACAGGTAAAGATTATCGGTGTGTACCCGTTGAGCTTAATGGAAATACTCGCCTGAAAATACATTTGGCTCCGGGAGGTGGTTTTGCTATCCGTGTGAAATAAAATTACTTTATCTGTTGTATTCCCCGTTTCTTACAGCGGAAGAGTTTCTCCTTCTGTAAGAGCGGGGGATTATTTGTACATGCAAGCTGGATTTCTATATCGTACGACGTGATTCTTCTGCCAAATAACTGACTGATAAATATTCAACCGCGAAGACTTGAATTTAAAATCTTGTCAATAAAGATGCAAGATTGCGCTATTTTTCGTATTTTTGTAAAGAGAGAGTTGTTAATCATACGTCACGATGCTAAGAATTACTCATATATTATATTTCGTCCTGTTTAATCTTTGTCTGCTGTCATTGCACGGTCATGCCAATAATTTCAGATATTATACGATAAGTGAAGGTCTGTCGGTCAATGCGGTTTATAGCATTATGCAAGATTCGAAAGGCAGAATGTGGTTCGGAACGATTGACGGACTGCACAGTTTCGATGGCAATCAGATACAGGTATGGAGAGATTCGCAGGTAAAAACGTTAGGGCCTTGTATCTATACCGTGTTTGAGCACGAACAACAGCTTTATGTAGGCAGCGATGAAGGTTTGTCTGTATTTAATCTTTGTATGGAAAGTTTCTCGGAATTCGATGTCCGTACCGAAGCAGGCGAAGGCATTCGCACCCCCGTGAGGCAAGTAACGAAAGACAGCAAGGGAAACCTGTGGATATCGACATTCGGACAAGGCGTTTTCCGTTTCGACGTGCGGCAGGGGAAATTGTATCAGTACGTGTCGCCCGGCAAGTCAATCTCCGATTTCGTTTATTCGGTTACGGAAGACAGCTCCGGTACGATATGGCTCGCCACACAAGATGCAGGCATCGGGAGGTACATCCCTTCTAAAGATGTGTTTCAGCCTATTGCTTCCAATACGGTGAAAAGCATACGGGTGATATTCGAAGATTCGCGGAATAATCTGTGGGCGGGCAGCAATACAGAGGGGCTTTTCCGTTTGGATAAATCGAAAAAGCAATTAGTGTCTGCCGTAAAGCCCTTTGGAGTCAACCGTCCGCTTCAGGTCCGTAAAATCGTTGAGAAAGGTATAGGAGTCCTGCTGTTTGCTTCCGATGAAGGATTAACCGAATATGATACGAATACCGGGACAGTAACCTCGCTCAAGGTTGATAGCAGGCATCCCGACGGATTGAATGACAATTATTTGCATGAACTGTTCTTCGACCGTGAAGGCTCGTTGTGGATAGGAACCTATTTTGGAGGCGTGAATTACGTTTCTGCCACCGGAGACAATTACAAACATTATAACCGGAAAAACTCGCAGTTGAACGCACGCATCGTGAGCGTGTTTGCGAAGGCAGATAATGACAATTTATGGATAGGAACAGACGATGCCGGATTTTTCTACTGGAACAGGCAGGATAATACGTTTAAATCGTATTATTCGGCATCGGGTAAGTCTGTACCTTCTTATCATAACATTCATGCGCTGATGCAAGACGGGGATAAACTGTATGTGGGGATGTATATGGGCGGGTTAGACATTCTCGATTTGAAAACCGGAACATTTAAGAATTACAAGGCTACCTCTTCGCCGTATTCTCTTTATTCTTCGGAAGTATATGCGCTTTATAAAGATAAACGGAATCAAATTTGGGTAGGTACTACATTGGGCTTGAATAGATACGACGTGCAGAACGATAAGTTTGAACGTATCTATGAAGTTAAGTCGGCAGATGTTTCGTGTATCTTAGAGGACGCGGATGATTATTTATGGGTATGCTCGCTGAATAACGGCATCTTCCGCTTCAATTATAAAGCAGAGAAATGGGAACATTTTCATCGTTTTTCAGACAAAGAATCCCGGATTGCTACTGACCAGATTGTTACGGTATGTAAAGATGACAGAGGTGGCCTGTGGTTTGGCACTTACGGAAACGGATTGATGAAATACGATTATAAGAACGGAAACTTTGTAAAAATAGATTTACCTTCTTACATTCGGGTTATTCATAAAATCATTGCCGATAAGGGGCACTTATGGCTTACCACTAACAACGGACTGTATTGTTATGATGCTGCAACGGGAGAAACGAAATCGTATAACAAATACGATGGCTTGCAGGAGAACCTGTTTCTGCCCAATTCAGGAATCCAACTGTCCGACGGTACGATTATGGTAGGAGGCATTAATGGTTTCAATGAGTTTCATCCCGATAAAATCCGGAATAATATTCAGGTTCCAACCGTTATTCTTACCGATTTCCAGTTGTTTAACCAGCCGGTTAAGATTGGCAGCGAACATTCTCCGCTGGCTGCGTCGATTACCTATTCCGACCGTCTGACCCTGCGCCATGAACACTCCATGTTCAGTTTTACTGCCGTAACGTTAAGTTATACCAATCCGTCTAAAAACCTGTATCGGTATAAATTGGAGGGATTTGAAAAAGAATGGACAGAAACCGACCTGCCTCCTCGCGTAACTTATACCAATCTGCCTGCGGGGAATTATGTATTTCGGGTTAGTGCGTCGAATTCCGATGGAGTGTGGAATCAGGATGCGATAGCATTGCCTATTCAGGTGCTTCCTCCGTGGTGGCGGTCTATGCCTATGATTTTCTCTTATATTCTGATTTTCATCGGTAGTCTGGTGTATGTGTTTTATCGGATAAACCGGAAGCATCGTAACCGGATTGCGATACTGACCGTAGAGAAAGATAAGGAAATTTACCAAAGCAAGATAGAATTCTTCACCCATATCATGCACGAAATCCGTACACCGCTGACGCTTATATTGGCTCCGCTTGAAAATGTGATGCAGATGGATGGCTCGATAAAAGACGCACTGCCGAAACTGCAAGTCATAGAGCGGAACGGAAAGCGGCTGCTTACGCTGGTCAATCAGCTGATGGATTTCCGGAAGATAGAGTCCGGGCGCATGGATTTGGCGTTTACGGTAGTCGATATCAGGACATTGCTTGCCAATGTTTATCAGCGGTTCCAGCTTTCGGCAGAAGTAAAACAGATCGAACTGCTTACTACCATGCCCGACGAGGCTTGTTACGTGAAGGTAGATCAGGAGGCTTTTACCAAAATAGTAAGCAATTTGTTATCGAATGCCTTGAAGTTTACCGGCTCTCACATCTGGATTGACTTGGCGATTACCCCGGAAAGGCGTGTAGAGCTTTGCGTGAAAGACGACGGACAAGGTATTCCGGCAAAAGACCGTGAAAAGATATTCATGCCGTTTTATCAAGTAGCCGAAAACCGCAAAAGTGATTACGTGGGTACGGGCATCGGTCTTTCTTTGGTAAAGAAGCTGGTAGATATGATGAAAGGCGAACTGACCTTAGAGAGTGAGCCGGGCAAGGGAACCACGTTTGTTATTCGCTTTGACATGGCGGAATCGCCGGAAGTGAAACCCGATGAGGCATTGCCCCAAGTGAGTGCCCCGTCTGCTTCCAGCGGTGCGGCAGATACCGGGCGGTATCACATTCTGGTGGTAGATGATAATCAGGATATGAGGAATTATTTGCAGGCGTTGTTGTCTGATTATCGGGTGACGTGTGCGTCTGACGGCAAAGAGGCATGGGAACTGTTGCCGAAAATCATGCCCGACTTAATCATCAGCGATGTGATGATGCCCGTAATGAGCGGTATCCAGCTTTGCCGTAAAGTAAAAGAAAACCTTTTGGTTAGCCACATCCCGGTAATTATGCTGACGGCAAAGGCTACAGCCGACGATTACGTGGAAGGTTTTGAAAGCGGCGCCGACATTTATATCGAGAAGCCATTCTCTGCCGATGTGCTGAAAGCCCAAATAGCCAGCCTGTTCAAGAACAGGGAGCGGAGCAGGAGGGAGTTTAAGTCGGAACCGATGGCTTCGCCGGCAGGCATGTCGTGCTCGAAGTTAGACTCCGCCTTTATGGAAAAGGTAGCCAAGATAGTGGAAGAACGGATGACCGAGCCTGATTTTACCGTAGACATCTTGGCGCAAGAGGCAGGCATATCCCGTTCCGGCCTGTTCAACAAGCTGAAAGCCATAGCCGGCATGACCCCGAACGATTACGTCCGCCTGATCCGCTTGAAAAAAGCTGCCGTGCTTTTGGCGGAAGAAGGTTTGTCGAGCAGTGAAGCCTGTTTCCAAGTGGGCTTTTCTTCACCTTCTTATTTTGCCAAATGCTTCCAGACCCAGTTTGGTGTCTCGCCCACCGAGTTCAGAAAGAAATATACGGCACAATAGCGGCAAGCTGAACCGTATTTGTTGTTTTTTGCACCGTTATTCTTATTTCCCTTTGTTCTTCTTTGTTAGTTTTGCGGCATGAAAAACATTCAGGGCCTGTATTTAAACAGGCTCTGAGTTTCTGCAAAAAGTTTTTCTTGACTTGATGTATGCGTCCTGAGTGTGCAGGGTGGATGTTTTCGGGCGTATGCGATACGCCCCTACATCGGTAAACGGATATTCATCAAACAACATTTTATAACCGAAAAACAGAAAAGAAGAATGAAGCGTATTGTTTTCTTAGATTACTTGCGAGTGTTTGCTTGTTTCCTTGTAATGGTAGTTCATGCCAGTGAGAATTTTTACGGAGCCGCCGGCTCGACGGATATGGCGGGACCGCAGTCTTATCTTGCCAACGAAGCCGACCGCCTGTGGGTTTCTGTTTACGACGGACTGTCGCGCATGTCTGTGCCGCTGTTCATCATCGTTTCCGCCTATTTGCTTGTGCCGATGAAAGAAGATGTTACCCCGTGGCAGTATTACCGCCGGCGTTTTAAGCGCATCCTGCCGCCTTTTATCGTGTTTATGATACTGTACAGTACGCTGCCTTTGCTGTGGGGGCAGATAAGTGCGGAAACCTCTGCCAGAGACTTGTCGCGTATTCTGCTGAACTTCCCCACACTTGCCGGACACTTGTGGTTCATGTATCCCCTTATCAGCATTTACCTGTTTACGCCGGTCATCTCGCCGTGGCTGCGTAAGGCTACGCCGAAAGAAGAACTGTTCTTTATCGCGCTGTTTGCCCTGTCTACCTGTATGCCTTACCTCCACCGCTGGTTTGGGGAACTGTGGGGAGAATGTTTTTGGAACGAATACCATGCGCTATGGTATTTCTCCGGCTATTTGGGCTACGTGGTGCTGGCGCATTACATACGGGTACACTTGAAGTGGGGTCGCTCTAAACGTTTGGCGGTAGGGACGGTTCTTACCGTTGTGGGAGCGGTGTGGACCATCGGCTCGTTTTACGTGCAAGCCGTGCCCGGTGTCGTACATTCTACGCCGGTTATCGAGATAGGCTGGGCGATGTGTACCATCAACTGTGTGATTGTAACCGCCGGAACCTTCCTGCTGTTTACGTGCATCCGTTCGGAGGAAGCTCCCAAAATGGTTACGGAAATGTCGAAGCTGAGCTACGGTGTGTACCTGATGCACATCTTTTGGTTAGGGCTGTGGGTGGCAGTGTTTAAAGTAGACTTGGCGTTGCCTACCGTCAGCGCGATACCGTGCATCGCGTTTGCCACGTTCGTGTCTTGTTTCATTACGGCTAAAATCATTTCGTACATGCCGGGTAGTAAGTGGATAATCGGGTAATGAATCAGAATTGCCGCCAAAAGTTTGCTTGTAAGGAAACAAAACGGTAACTTTGTACTCGCAATCAAGGAGCGATGGGAAAATACATAAAGTTGATAATGAGCGATGAGGCTAAGGATTTTGTAAGACAACAGCCTCTGAAAGCACAGCGGAAGATAGCGTATAATATCCGTAAGTTGGAATGCGGAATTATGGATAAAGAACTTTTCAAAAAATTGGAAAATTCTGATATATGGGAATTACGGACACTGTTCAATGGTGTATCTTACCGACTTTTTGCTTTTTGGGATACGGAAATAGAGGCATTGGTAGTGGTGACCCACGGGATAGTGAAGAAAGCGCAAAAAACGCCTAAAAAAGAGATAGAAAGAGCAGAAGCGATAAGAAAGGAATATTTTAACAATAAAAACTGAAGGTTATGGCAAAAATGACATTTACTCCTGCCGATGATTTGATAGATGAGGTTTGGGGAAAAGTAGGCACTCCTGAAAGGGATGAAATGGAAGCTCGGATTAAAGAGGAAGCTCAGGCTTATTATATCGGAAAGGCTATTAAGGACGAACGGCTTAAACAACACCTTACCCAAGAAGAGTTAGGAGCTAAGATCGGTGTGAAGAAATCTCAGATTTCTAAACTTGAAAGCGGTAAATGTGTTATTACTCTACCTACCATGAGCAGGGTTTTCAAGGCTTTGGGTTTTGGTTCTGCTTCTCTTGATTTGGGCATTGGCGGTAAAGTGGCTTTGTGGTAGGAAAAATAAAATTTTCAAAAGGGGGACTGTTTCTAAATGAAATGAGACAGTCCCCCTTTTTTGTATTCCGAAAATTTGTTTAACTTCGCGTTAAGAGCCTGTTGGGATATCGGTCCGGCTCCGTTTCGGGGCATGAAAAACGCTTCCCATAGCGTTGGTCTGTTCTACCCATAGAACCGGATAACTTATCCGCATGGGTTAGGCAACGCTTCCCATAGCGTTTTTGGGGTAGAAAAGGGGGCGTTTCAACTCGTACCGTGCCGGAAATTGAAACAGCTCTGAAACCAAAATACGAACAAGACAAAGTAGGTAGTAATGAAACGGTTGATATGGGGAATTATTAGCGTGCTGGTATGCTCTTGTGCGGGGTGCGGCACGAAACAAGACGGCGAAGTTGCCTTACGGGAACTGACGCGGGCAGAAAATGTGATGTTCGATTATCCGGACAGCGCGTTACACATCCTGCAAGCCATGCCTGTACCTGCCGGCAAGGAGCAACATGCCCTTTGGTGCCTGCTCACCACGCAGGCTGCCTACAAGCAGTTTATGCCCATCCCTTCCGACTCGCTTATCCGCATTGCGTACGATTATTACCGGAATACGGACGATGCACGCCGCAAGGCGATGTCGGCGCTTTATATGGGCGGGGTGAATTATGATTTGGGGCGAGCGGATGAGGCGATACAATACTATTTGGAAGCAAAAACAGAAGTAGAGAAAACAGATGATTACAAGTTGGGATATTTGGTTATGTCTGGTTTAGGGAGGCTTTATCTTTATCGTGAGCTTGCCTCTTATTCGATAGATGCTTGTAAGCAGGCTTACCATTATGCTGTAAAAGATTCTTGTAAGCGTTATGAAATGACTTCATTGCATTACATTGCACGTTCTTATTGTTTGTTGGACAGTTTAGATAAAGCCATAAAATGTTATGAGCAATGTTCAAAAATGGCATTAGAGTTACATTTGCCAGATTTTAATAATTCGATTCGGAAAGAAATAGCTTTAGTATATATGAATAAAGGTAGTTTTCAGACTGCATTAGCGATGCTGAAATCATTACCTCTTTCATCTCAAACGGCAGATATGATTGGTAGAAGCTATTTGAATTTACATGAGTTGGATTCTGCTTATATTTATTTGAATAAAGCATTAAAAACAGACAATGTTTATACTCGCCGCAGTGTTTATAATAGCTTATATAAGTTAAGTTGTTATCCTGAATATCAAAAACTGATGAGAGAATCTTGCGATTCGTTGTTGTTATACCAAGATTCTGTTTCTAAGATAAATAAGGTAAAAGAAGTTATTGCTTACAAAGAGAAATATGAGTATCAGAAGTTGGTAAATGAAAACCAGCGTTTGGAGTTGGAAAAGGCGCGAATGACGAAATATTTGTTGTTTGCTGTTGTTATTATTTTGTTGCTGGTAATAGTTGTTGTTGGTTTGCATTTGCGCAAACATGTTTTATTGAGAAAGAAAGAAAAAGAACTGAACAAGTTAACAGTTTTACTTTGTGAAAATGAAAAAATAATAAATAGAAATGTTTCTTATATAGCGGAATTGCATGAACAAATTCGGTTAAGTTATAAAAAAGAAAGTTTATTAGATGAACAATTAAAATTATTATCTGAGTTGCAAAATGAAAATGAACGACTTAGTTTAGAAAATAATCAGTTGCATGATAAATTAAAGTCTATTTCTTCAAATTCAAGTGAGTTGGTTAATATAGAATTTGTTCTGGAAAAGTTGCGTCAGGTAGAACTACGGGAAGCGAAGTTGTTAACACAAAATCCGCTTATACATGAACTTCATCAGAAACCTATTTATTTAGAAAATTCAGCATTGAAAAATCTTTGTAGGATAACGGATGACATTTATAATGGATTTAGTATACGTTTATCAAGTATAGCACCTTCGTTGAAAGAGCAAGATATTATATTGTGTTGTTTGATTAAACTTCATTTTTCTATATCTGAAATAGGTACATTCCTTAATATTGCTTCTACTTCGGTTTCTCGAAATAAGTTACGTGTAAAAAATAAGATTTACCATGATTTAGGGCTTTTTTCTTGTAAAAAGAGTCTTGACATTTGGATTTGGGAGTTCTAATGTCATTTGTTGTCTATAGAAAATAAATAGAAACTGAATAAACGTATTGATAATCACAGTATTATAAGATATAAAAAAGTAAAAATTGTCTATACGTTATCTATATCTGTTTTTAGGTCTTTTATTTATGAACGTTTATCTTTAGACCATAAAACAAGATATTTTTTGTCATGAAAAAGTTCATAGTATTCTGTTTATGCATTTGTACAATGAAAGGGTTGGCTAATCCTCAACAGTTTGAATGGGTTGATGATTGGAGTGAGCGTCCAGAAACTTTTTCGCAATGCAATCCTTTCACATTAAGAGTATGTAAAGATGTAATTATAATAACAAATAGTTTGCCTGATAGGGATATTCATTGTGAAATATTGAATGAGTGTGGCGTAGTTCTTAAATGTTTTGATATAGCTGATACGGAATCTGCCTATATTATATTGCCTATAGAGGATTTGCTCGATGGCAATACCTATGCGGTAGTATTAACCAGCCCCAATCCTTCGGATAGGATTTGTGCGACTTTTGAAAAATGATAGAAATAAAAGATTTGTAGACTATTGTTTAATTTAAAGTTTTATATTATGAATAATTATTTGAAAAATAGTTTAGTACTATTAGGGTTTGCAAGTTTTATTGTTTCATGTGAACAAGAATTAGATTTTCTTTCGGATGAATCTAATTTAGGTGATCAGATCGCTTCACGAACGATTGTTCAATCGGACTCTGTAGTTTTGTTTAGAAATAATGATTTATTTCCGGAAAAGAATAAACGTACTAATTTATATGCTGCTTATGATGAATATTATTCATCTAATATGTATGCTATTAGAGAGTTGGATTTTGCTTTAAAGGTTCGTGGTGGTGTGCCTAGTACAGCTCCTTATCTTTATGAAACAGGTGTGGGAAAAGAATTAATTCTGAATCAAAATAAGTCTTTCTTTTATATGAAGATATTACCTTCGGTTACTGGCATCCCATATTTACTTTATTCAAAAAGATATAATAAGCCCTTAGTTTGTGCTCATTATACAAGTAATCCAAATAATAATTTGGTTTTTGTATGGAACACAGATGATATTTCTTCGGGAAGTTGGGATTTAATACCAGCTAGTACACAAGGATATTTTGCTATAGAAAATCAAACATATTATGGGATGACGAATCCCGATGATCCGTGGAGCCTTTTTAATTATGTAATTGAAGCTAAGGATGATGGGACGGTTGGATATGCTCAATACACAAAGAAGCCAGAGCAAGAATTTTTGATAGAATTATCTGATTCTTTCACAATATAAAAAATAACATTTGATGAAGAATCTGCTATTGTTACAGAAACTACTCCTGTCGAAGCAAAAGGTTCGGCTCAAAGTTCTAATGTACTTGGTCCTAATAAAATAACTATTTATCCATCTGCGACTGTATATGATACTTCATCTTATCGGGAAAATGGTGCTTTGAAAATTTCTAACTATGCAAATGGTGATTATAGATTTCTTCGCCCAGCAGTTTTGTCAGGTGAGTTTATTTCTCCAGATAATTTTAGTGTAGGTGAGGATATAGATTCTACATTGTTTATGCCGGGTGCTGTTTATTCACCTTCAGTAACACGAATAGAGAGAAAGGTAGTGAGACCTGTTCCTATAACCGTCAATGAACCTAGTTTAGTGCGAGTTACTTCATATTATAAGACATATAATGTTACTGCTAATTATACTGTTTTATTAACTTTAAAAAAAGAAAACGAAAGTACGGAAAGAGAAGTTAGGTTGAAAGGAACTTGGAACGGTGTATATCATACTAATCTTTTGGCAAAAGATAATGTGATCGAAATAAAACCATTAGAATTAAAAAAATAATTATTAAACTATGAAAACTCAGATAGTTGTCTTTTTATCATTTGCTTTTTTTTGTTTTTCTTGTACCGATAATTTGGATTTACAAAATTTACCAACTGATATACAGGTTACTGGGATATCGAAAAATGAGGTGATCTTGCAAGAACGTAATCCGAAACTTCCTATTCCTCAAGCAAAAAAAATATCTTTTGACAATGCATTGTCAAGAAATGTTAATGATATTGCTATTTCTGATAATTATTTAGGATATGGTTATAAATTAACAAATGGTAATTATATTCCTAGTGATTTTGATAACTTTACTTATTCAATTTTAGATATTGATGCTATAAAAGAATATGATGCTTCTTATGTTGATGCAAAATATCCTAATTGGAATGATCAATCATCTTATGCCTATTATGATTTCAATGAATATGTTCATCTTTCATCTATAAGTAAAACAGTTAAATCTGGCTTTTCTTTGAATTTAGGTTTCTTTTCTATAGGAAAGAAAAAAACAACAACGGAGACATTTAGAACATTTATGGATGAAGAAAAAGAGCAAACCTTTGGAGAAATGAATATATTATTTGCGCATGGTAAATTTATGTTATTAAGTTCTGATGCTGCTTCAAAGGTCTATGCTCGACAATTTCTGCGAAGATCGTTTGTTAATAGCTTGTATTCTTCTACCATATCTTCTATTCTTAAAGCGTATGGTGATTTTGTTGTTGTTGGATATTATACTGGAGGAAGAGCTTTTGCTCAATTTATGGGAAATTCCTCTGCTTCACAGAATGTAGAAGAGACAACAAAATCTTTAGAAAACGGAATTAAAGCCTCTTTTGTATATAAAGAAGATTCAATTTCTGGATCTGGATATTTTAGTTTTAATGGAAAGGATGGTACTTTTGATTCAACATATTATACAAAATCGGATATTTTTGTCCAAATCAAAACATTTGGAGGAATTCAAGATGGTTCAGGTATAATTAATAGTACGTCGGTTTTGAAAGATATTAATATTGATTTACAGCCATGGAGAAAATCTCTTAGTGATTCAAAAAATCATACAGTGATTGATTTGACAGAAGAAGGTTTATTTCCAATGTCAGATTTTGTTTTAGAAAAGAATTTTAAGAACCGTTTTGATGATACTTCGAAAGGAATACTTCTCCCTGTAACACAGTTCTATGAACCTAAGATTGTTATACAAAGGGTGGTTTCAAGAAGGACTTCTACTGGTGAAAAATTATATGATATAGCACCTGTTTTAGTAACAAGGCAAGGAGATTTAATAGTTTTAAGTAATGGAGAAGCAAATAGCTTATCGGATGAAGAGTTAAGAGCTAATAATAATGAAAATGTTTTTGTTGAAAAGGCTGAATTAATAAAGCATGAACTTTCGGCTAATTTTAGTTCAGATATAGAAATAGGTTATGATACAAAAAACTCTATAGATCCTCTCTTGAGGAATCCCCTATGTCTTGTCCTTTCACATTTTGATTATAATGGATTTTATAAGTATTACAATGCGAAAACAAATATGGAGTATTTATATAATCCTACATCTAAAATTTGTTTTTCTTTCTTTGCAGATGAAGGCGATGAAAGTATTTTAGATGTATATGGTCTTTATACTTGGGGAAGTGAACTTGTAGAGAAAAATATATCTATAGCAACCTTAGCTAATTTATATACTATAATTGGTTTGTAATAATTGAAACAGTATATTATGTATAAACAGAAAACACGCTTTTATTCGGTATTACTACTTATTCTTTGTAACATTATTCTTATAAGTTGTAGTAATGATGATGAATTACAAACAGATAGTTTGACTCCGCAAGACTTGTATCAAACATCTTGGAAAGGAAGAGGACATTGTGATGCTTGGGCATTTCCTGATATGGCTGTCGGTATGCAATTTATTAGTACGGAGAAAGGTAAAGTTATTTGGGAAAATTATAATCCGATAGATGTTACTTACACGATAGAAGGGAAATATATTACCTTCAATAGCACTGCGCAATATTTGGCAGGCTCTCCGTGGCTGATTAAAAGTTATACCAAAAACCATATAACGCTTATACAGAATGAAGCAAGTCCGGATAAAGAAAAAATAGCGGTGATAGAACTTGACAAGATTGAGTAGGTATTAAAGAACTGATGATTATACAGGTAGTATAAAATAGGAACACCAATAAAGTATGAAGATTATTATGCAACGGAAATTGTTATTTGTGCTTGCATTTGCAGGATTATTTGCTTCGGCAAATGCGCAAGTGTCTGTTACTCCCGAAGTAGGGATAGGGGCGAACATGCGTACCAACTTAGTCGATAATAAATGGAAACCAACTGTCAAGGTAGGAGCGGCGGTAGAGTTTCCCGTTTCGCGCGTGTTTAGTTTTCAGACAGGCTTATATTACATGCAAAAAGGATTCTCGGATATTACTCCGGCTTACTCTAACGCCAGTGCGCGGTGGATGGAAAACGTCACGGTGAAAAGACATCTGCTGCAAGTGCCTATCATGGCTAAATTGACTTGGCAGGTAGGGGAGAAAACTTCGCTCTTCTGGGCAGGCGGTATGTATATAGGCGGATGTGTGGGAACGAGCACCACGCGCAGCAGAATGTTTGCGTGGTATGACAGCGAAAACGGAGACTGGACCGAGATCGTTGCGGGGACAGGCTATGTAGACGGAACCAACCGTACGAACGAAGATATTTTCAAGGAACGGTATACTTACGACAAGAATTTCGATTGGGGTGTGTCGAGCAATGTGGGAGTAGAAGTTAATAAAGTGGTAATGAAAGCAGGTTACGACCTCTCGTTGGGAAAAGAATCTGAGTTGGATAATATTTCAGCGAATTATCATACGCTGTCGCTCTCCGTGGGCTATAAATTCAACATCGGCAAATGAGCCAGCATGAATCGGATAGTTTTTCATGTTCCTGAGGGCAAATTTAGGCAGGCTTTAAGCCAATGTAAATGAAAACTGTGTATCTATGACCTATAAAATAGATTCAGGAAAAAAGTTATAGTATGCAACAAAGGCATTTAGACAGGTACGCCTATTTTAATGACCTTGCCGTAACTTCCCGCGATTTCTACATCGGTTATCTCGGGAAGTTTATCCGTTTATATCCGGGAATGAAGGTCTTGGAATTAGGCTGTGGAGAAGGAGGAAACTTGCTTCCGTTTGCTGAGGCGGGATGCGAAGTAACCGGCATTGATATTGTGAAAACCAGAATAGAGCAGGCGGTGGAGTTTTTTGCACGGAAGAAAGCAAAAGGGACTTTTATCTGTTCGGACATTACTGATGTTTCAGAAGACATTGGAAAGTTCGAACTAATTATAATACATGATGTTATAGAACATATTCCGGGGGGGGGAGAAACTTGCCGTTATAACTAAAGCCAAAAGTCTGTTGAAAGACGGCGGCATTATCTTTTGGGGCTTCCCTGCTTGGCAAATGCCCTTCGGCGGTCATCAGCAAATCTGCCGGAACCGTATTCTTTCGCATCTGCCCTATATTCACTTACTGCCCGCGTCGCTATATAAACTGTTGTTAAGGATGGGGAAAGAAGACGACTCTTGTGTACGTGAACTGTTAAGCATAAAGTCTTGCGGTGTTTCCATCGAACAGTTTGAGCGGATGATGAGGCAGACAGGCAGTGAAGTTATCGACAAGATTTATTGGTTCATCAACCCGCATTATAAGCGGAAATTTGGGTTCACCCCTAAGAAACTATACAGTTGGGTAGGGAAGCTAAAGTATCTGCGGAACTATTTCTGTACTTCTTGCTTTTATTTGAGCCGTTGAAATAGAAGAAAGATGTAAAAATTGCCACCATCAAATTAGAAGTGCAACTTGATGGTGGTAATTTTTCGACCGCTTAAAATGAGAATATATTGTTGGTAGTGTTTTTCAGATACTTTATTCTTTCAAATGATAAATGCAGAGAGTTGATTCATTACTGTTTTCATTCTTGTCAGGAGTCCAAGTGACGAGACAATTATACAGATTTGAAGATATGGGTATGCCTATTGAGGAAGTTGAATTAGTATTGACGGACAGTTCCTTGAATATCTTCAGATTGTTGTCTGTTTGTGAGTAAAGCAAATAGAATGCTTCTGGTTTGTCGTAATATCCCCATACAGACAGCAGATAACGTTTCCCGTAGATGAACCATATCGGGAAAAAATACCCTTCTTGTACATTTACGCAAGTGGCAATCCCCGGAAAAGAACGGGCTGTCTTCTGTTTGATATCCAGTAAGATATCAGCATACAGTGAATCATTTCGGTAAGTATAAAAACAGTTCTCTTGCGGTGAGAATAAGCCAATAGAATGGTCTCCATGCAGATAGAAGTTGCGCCACGGCATAGATAGAATGGGATATTTGGTCTCATTATTGAGTATGTTCGAGGTAAGCTTTCCCTCTGTGTTCATTTTCCATAATCCGTTGGGATTGTTATGCACATAATAGGATGTAAAGCAAAGCAGGGTACTGTCAGTATCCATAACAATATCCGAACTGATTTTCCCGTGTTTGATGGTTTGTACGTATTGCCCATCGAAAGTATAGATGTTTATTTTTAGGCTTTTGTTGTCTGCTATGTAAATATAGTCTTGTCGTATCCAAAAGTGATTTATATCTATATATTCCTCCGGTCCTTCTCCTCGTTTATCCAAAAGATATAGTAGCGTCCCTTTGTCGTTAAAGCAGAATATTTTCTTTTGTTTTCGGTCTAATATGAAAATATTAGAATTATCGATAAATGCTTGTCCGGCTTCTCCTATGAACTGTTCTTTGGGGAGCTTTAAGGAGATGTTTTGTACAGAAGATGTGATATCGGAAATATATAACGTATTTGAAGTTTGGTTGAAATCTACTTGTACTGTTTGTTCTGCGGAAATGGATTGTTGCTTATATGAGGTTGAGGTACATCCACATATTATTAAAAGTAATAAACCTGTGTAATAAAATGCTTTTGTTTTCATAGATGGCTGTGTGATGATACACATGGCTGAAGATATTGGAATTGTTTTTTCATCATAATATGATTTGAGGCTTGAGTAAAGGTTATAGTATAAGTGTAATATAAGTATGATAGTTTATGATATTTAGATACACTAACTATCCCTTATATTACACTTAAATGGTAATCTTATGTAAGATTATTTAATGTTCGGGTTCAAAGCATTCCATTCTGATACCGGAGGAAGAACGCCCATAGCGATAACTTCGTCACGCAATTCGCAGAGGTGAGCGTAGCTCTTATCCAAAGCAGCTTGTTCTTCCGGAGTTCCGTTCAATTCTGCACAGTGGCAACCATCGGCAGTGATTGAAGTTTCCCATGCCATCATGATGTGGTCGTACTTGTCGTTTGATACGTAAGTACCTGCCGGCCAACGGAAAGCCTTGCCGCCCATAGCAGCACCAATCATTTCGATTGATACGTAAGCCGGGCTTTGGAATGAAGAACGTCCGCGCAATGCGATGATGTTTGCACCGCCTTTAGTTACTTTCTGTTGGATTTCTGCCCATTGTTCTTTAGTCAAAGCGTCAGTACCGATGATGTCGGTCAACGGTTTGCCGTTTACTTTAGCCGTAGAAGCGAATACTGCCATCTGTTCGCCGTGGCCACCGTAAGTACGGCAGTTTTCAACAGCGTCCATAGAAACACCGAAATGTTTAGCCAATTCGCTGCGCAGACGAGTAGAGTCAAGAGCAGCCAAAGTAGTAACCTGACCCGGTTTCAAACCAGAGTACAGCAAAGTAATCAAACCGGTAATATCAGCCGGGTTGAAGATAACCACGATGTGTTTTACATCCGGGCAGTACTGTTTAACGTTCTTACCGAATTCTTCAGCGATGGCAGCGTTACCTTTCAGCAAGTCTTCACGAGTCATACCTGCTTTACGGGCAGCACCTCCTGAGTTTACGATATATTTAGCACCTGTCAGCGCTTCTTTGATATCTGAAGTGAAAGTTACGTTAACGCCTTCGAAACCGCAGTGGTATAATTCTTCAGCTACGCCTTCCAAACCCGGAGCATACGGGTCATACAAACAGATGTTTGGAGTCAAACCCATCATAATGGCTGTTTGAGCCATGTTAGAACCGATCATGCCGGCAGCACCAACAATGGTAAGCTTTTCATTTGTTACAAATTCCATAATTCTTATTATTTAAGTTTGTTATAATATGTGATTTCTCTTTCACGGCTACAAAGATAAAAGTTTCTGGGATAAAAATGAATTTTTGCCTTGCCAAAAATAAATTCGAACGGGTGGCTTTCACGTTAATTACGGAAAAATTTCACTATTTTTAATCGGTACCTTCCCCGATTTGCAAACAGCAGGTTGCATTTTGTGTGTTTAAGAGGCGGTGATTCGAAGTGGCGGAGGCTTTTTGGATGCTTTGCTTTTCCACCCGCCCGTTTTTTTGTAATTTTGTCGCCTCATATAATAAAGTTGAATATATACATGGAATTAAAGGAACACTTCAGCAGCAAGATATTCAGTTTAATCTCTCAGACGGCAGACGAACTCGGATTGGAATGTTACGCCGTAGGCGGATACGTTCGTGATATATTTCTGAATCGTCCTTCGAAAGACATTGATATCGTTGTTGTGGGGAGCGGAATCGAAATAGCGGAGGCATTCGGCAAAAAGTTAGGTAAAGGTGCGCGGGTGTCGGTTTTTAAAAATTTTGGAACGGCTCAGGTTAAGTATCATGATACGGAGGTGGAGTTCGTGGGAGCGCGCAGGGAATCGTACAGTCACGACAGCCGGAAGCCGGTGGTGGAAGATGGTACTTTAGAGGATGACCAGAACCGGCGAGACTTTACGGTAAACGCCATGGCGGTGTGTCTGAACAGTGAGCGCTTCGGAGAGCTGGTAGACCCGTTTGGAGGACTGGAGGACTTGAAAGAACGCACGTTGCGCACGCCGCTCGACCCCGATATAACCTTTAGCGACGACCCGCTGCGTATGATGCGTTGCGTACGTTTCTCGGCGCAGCTTAACTTTTACATCGACGATGAAACCTTTGCCGCGCTGGAGCGTAACCGCGAGCGCATTAAAATTATCTCGCGTGAACGTATTGCCGATGAGTTGAACAAGATTCTTTTGTCTCGTACGCCCTCAAAAGGCTTTGTGGAACTCGACCGCTGCGGATTGCTGGAATTGATATTCCCCGAACTGGTGGCGCTGCAAGGTGTGGAAGTGCGTAACGGACGCGGGCATAAGGACAATTTCTATCACACGCTGGAGGTAGTAGATAATATCTCGAAAGTAACCGATAATCTTTGGTTGCGCTGGGCGGCATTGCTTCACGATATCGGAAAGCCACGCACCAAACGCTGGGAGCAACGCGCCGGGTGGACGTTCCATAACCATAACTTCGTGGGCGAAAAGATGATTCCCGACCTGTTTCGCCGCATGAAGTTGCCGATGAATGAAAAGATGAAATACGTACAGAAGTTGGTAGGGCTTCACATGCGTCCCATTGTGATAGCAGACGATGTGGTAACCGATTCGGCGGTGCGCCGTTTGCTTTTTGAAGCCGGCGATGACATCGACGACCTCATGACCCTGTGTGAAGCAGACATTACTTCGAAGAACGAAACCCGCAAACAGCGTTTTTTGGATAACTTCCGTCTCGTACGTCAGAAACTGAAAGACTTGGAGGAAAAAGACCGTATCCGGAATTTCCAGCCGCCCGTAGACGGAGGAGAAATCATGCACGTATTTCAGCTTCAGCCTTGTCGGGAAATCGGAAAACTGAAAAGCAGTATTAAGGATGCAATTCTGGACGGGGTAATCCCTAACGAACACGATGCCGCTTTTGCCTATATGCTTGAGCAGGCTCGCGGTATGGGGTTGCAACCCGTGAATCTGCCCGAAAATTTCAGTAGTGGACAAGGATGACTGTTGATGCCCGGCCATGTATGGTGAAAATAGTTTGGGATAATTAGGCTCGGATTTGTTATATAAAACTTTTCTGTTTTTGCAAGATTAAAATGTAATATAAATAACAAGTTGTCCGTTTATCGCTCTCAACGTACTTTAAAAGGTGTTTTTGTTATTCCGAGTTGTCTAATTTAGATAATCCGATAAAAACCCTGTTTTATTTTCCGGAAAACTTGATTTATCTTTGTCTTGCCTTCCAGACGATGAATGTCCGTCATTAGGCAGGCAGAGATAAACCAATGTTTTACCCTTTCAGAGTAAGAAACGGATTATGAACCTATCAGAGATTTGCATCATCAAGCGCGACGGAAAACAGGAACGTTTTTCGGCAAGTAAAATAACAGGAGCCATCGGTAAAGCGTTCGAAGCGACCGGGTTGGACAAACACGATGAGTCCATCGAAGAAATCACCCGCCGGGTTATTGCTCACTTTACGGGAAATACCGTAGGAGTGGAGGAGATACAAGACCTTGTGGAAACCGAACTGATGAAGGTACAGCCCGAAGTGGCGAAGAAGTACATCATCTATCGCCAATGGCGAAATACCGAGCGCGAACGCAAAACTCACATCAAGCATGTGATGGATGGCATCGTGGCGATTGACCGTAACGATATCAACCTGAGCAATGCCAACATGTCGAGCCATACGCCTGCCGGACAGATGATGACTTTTGCTTCGGAAATAACCAAAGATTATACGTATAAATACCTTCTGCCCAAACCTTACGCCGAAGCACATCAGTTGGGCGACATCCATATCCACGATTTGGATTATTACCCCACGAAAACCACTACCTGCATCCAGTATGATTTGGACGATCTGTTCGAGCGCGGGTTTCATACCAAGAACGGAAGCATCCGTACCCCGCAGTCCATCCAAAGCTATGCTACACTGGCTACCATTATTTTTCAGACCAATCAGAATGAGCAACACGGCGGGCAGGCAATCCCTGCTTTCGACTTCTTCATGGCGAAAGGTGTGCTGAAAAGTTTCCAAAAGATAGTTGCCTCCATGCTTTCGTTCTGCATCGAGATGAAAGGGCAGGCAGTAGACGAACGCACGTTGCTTGAGGTGGTAAGGCTTCACGTTGCTACCATCCTGCTTGGCGACTCGGAAAAGTCGGCGTTAGTCTCCGTTCTGAACGGGCAGGGTTTCGACGTAACCACCGATGAACTGACACATATATTATATAAGGCGTATGCCCAAACGCGCAAAGATACTCATCAGGCAATGGAAGGGTTTATCCATAACCTGAATACGATGCACTCGCGCGGTGGCAATCAGGTGGTGTTCAGCTCCATCAATTACGGTACGGATACTTCGGCGGAGGGACGCATGGTTATCCAAGAATTGCTGCGTGCCACGGTAGAAGGACTTGGCACGCGCGGCGAAGTTCCCGTGTTCCCAATCCAGATATTCAAGGTAAAAGACGGTGTATCGTATTCGGATGCCGATTATGAACGTGCGATGAAAGACTTCGATGCGGCACTCGCAGGAGAAATGACGTTCGAAGCCCCGAACTTCGACCTTTTCTTGCAAGCCTGCCAAACAACGGCTAAAGCTCTTTTCCCGAACTTCATGTTTCTCGACACTCCCTTTAACTGGCATGAGAAATGGCGTGCCGACGACCCGAAACGTTACCGCTACGAGTTGGCTACGATGGGATGCCGTACGCGCGTATTCGAGAACCTGAACGGCGAGAAAACCTCTTTAGGCAGGGGAAATCTCTCGTTTACCACCATGAATCTGCCGCGCCTTGCCATCGAAGCACGTATCAAGGCAGAAAGTATGGCAGACAATCATACCCCCGACGCCGTGGAGCGTGAGGCGAAAGCAATCTTCCTTGACGCAGTGCGAGAAATGTCGGGCTTCATTGCCGAACAACTCTATACCCGCTACCGGTATCAGCGCACGGCGTTGGCACGACAGTTTCCGTTCATGATGGGTAACAACGTATGGAAAGGCGGCGGACAGCTCAACCCGAACGATGAAGTGGGCGACGTGTTGGATCAGGGTACGCTGGGCATCGGCTTTATAGGCGGGCATAACGCAATGGTGGCACTTTACGGGAAAGGACACGGACACAGCCGCAAGGCGTGGAATACGTTATACGAAGCCGTAGAGGTGATGAACGAAGTGGCGGATGCCTATAAGCAGAAGTACCGTTTGAACTATTCGGTTCTTGCTACGCCGGCAGAAGGACTGTCGGGACGCTTTACGCGGATGGACAAACGGAAGTATGGTATCATCGAAGGTGTGAACGACCGCGATTATTATGTCAACTCCTTCCACGTAGATGTGAAAGAGCCTATCAGTATTATCGAAAAGATAAAAAGCGAGGCGCCGTTTCATGCTTTGACGCGCGGCGGACATATCACCTATGTTGAACTGGATGGCGAAGCGCAGAAAAATGTGCGTTCCATCGCTAAAATCGTGAAAGTGATGCACGACGAAAACATCGGCTACGGCTCGATTAACCATCCGGTGGATACTTGTCATCATTGTGGCTATAAGGGTGTTATCTACGATAAGTGCCCGATTTGCCGTAGTGAAAACATCCTTCGTATGCGCCGCATCACCGGTTATCTGACGGGCGACCTGAATAGCTGGAACTCGGCGAAGCGTGCCGAAGAGCATGACCGCGTAAAACATGCCTGACTTTGTAGATAGCCGTTATGCTTCATTATTTATATACCTATCCTGAAACCATTGTCGACGGCGACGGCATCCGTTATTCCATTTATCTTGCCGGATGCAGTCACCGTTGCAGGGGATGCCACAATCCGGAATCGTGGAATCCGCAGGCAGGAAAACCGTTGACCACCGAAGTGTTAGATGGAATGATAGCTGAAATCAAGGCTAATCCGCTGCTCGACGGCGTAACTTTTTCGGGCGGAGACCCTTTCTTTAATCCCGAAGAATTTCTCGTTGTGCTGCGCCGGGTGAAAGAACATACGGGGATGAACATCTGGTGTTATACGGGCTACGTGTACGAAGACCTGCTGGCAGACGCCTCGCGGCGTCCGCTGTTGGATTATATCGACGTGTTGGTAGACGGGAAATTCATCGCCGAGCTGTATTCTCCTTATTTGGAATTCCGGGGAAGCAGTAATCAGCGCATTTTGAAACTTGCCGGTTTGCTCCGGAAAAACGCTACCGTTAGCGTTACTCATCCCATGCGGTAGCGTTGCCCGGTTCTTCCCATAGCGTCAGACTGTTCTATGGGTAGCGTTTTTAGAGCCATCCCAAGAGCTTGTTCAAGCCTTCTTAAAATTAGGATAATTAACATTACCGCCCGATTGCGGCAAACGAGGTTGTTTTTTCGTTAACTTCGTTTGCCGCATTTTTATGTTGTAGCGCATCTTTTTTGTTTTTGCCCCCTTCAGCAGGCAGATAGAAGGCATAGATAGGCGTCTCTTCTTGATATAAATCATGAAAACGCTATATTATCTAAAAAACAAGTACCTGCTTATTGCTATATACAAATAAATCCCTACCTTTGTATCGTGGTTGTGAAACCAGAAGATATAAAAGACACAAAAAGGTATTAGACTTTGATATTAAGGTAAATTAAGGTATTAGGTTTTAGGTAAAAAAGAAGATTTGTTTAGTATTAGCTTAAGGTTAGTAAAAGGTATTAGTTAAAAGAAAAAGGTAAAAGTTTTCAGGTATTAAGTTGAAAATAGGTTTTTAAGATTGTTTTTTAAGGTAGAAGAGAAAAGGATAACAAAACCTTTAATGATCAAATCTAAGATGAAAAAAAGAACCCATTAATGGGGGTTCTTTTAAGAAGTCGGCGGGTCTCGATACGGTAGACACGCCTTTTTATTTTCCCTTATTTCCAAGAAGATGCTGTGCCGGTCGCTAAAAATTGTGACTGAAAACATCCGTTTTTTACGGCGAAATGCTTACTTTTGTAACAGTTCTAACCCTAAAAACTATAAATAGTATGTATCCATTAAAATTTAATCCGATTTTAAAATCTACCATTTGGGGCGGAGATAAGATTATTCCTTTCAAACACCTTGATTGCCAGCAGGCACAAGTGGGAGAAAGCTGGGAAATATCGGATGTTCCGGGCGACGAATCAGTAGTAGCCAATGGAGCAGATGCCGGTAAGAACCTCACTCAGATGGTCGATGAATATAAGGGAGCATTGGTAGGAGAAGCAAATTACAAACGTTTCAACGGAAAATTCCCTTTGTTGATTAAGTTTATTGATGCGCAAGACGATCTTTCTATTCAGGTTCATCCTAATGATGAATTGGCTATGAAACGCCATAACTCAATGGGTAAAACCGAAATGTGGTACGTTATCGACAATGCCAACGGCAAGGCTCACTTGCGTTCGGGACTGAGCAAACAAATCACGCCCGACGAATATGCGGCCATGATTGCCGACAATACCATCTGCGACGCATTGGCAGATTATGCTGTGAAGCCGGGTGATGTGTTCTTCCTTCCCGCCGGACGTATTCATAGCATCGGTGCCGGATGTTTCATTGCTGAAATCCAGCAAACCTCAAACATCACTTACCGTATCTACGACTTTAACCGTAAGGATAAAAACGGCAACACCCGCGAACTGCATACGGAACTGTCGAAAGATGCTATTGATTACAGCGTGGAAGCCGATTACCGTACACACTACGAGCCGAAGCAGAACGAGCCGGTAGAATTGGTAACCTGTCCGTATTTCACCACATCGGTATACGACCTGAGCGAAAACATGACGATGGATTACAGCGAGTTAGATTCGTTTGTTATCTATATCTGCATGGAAGGAGCTTGTTCGATAACCGATAACGAAGGCAATACGGTAGAGCTGCAGGCAGGAGAATCAGTACTTTTCCCGGCAACAACGAAGACACTCGAAGTAGTTCCGCAAGGAAAAGTAAAATTCTTGGAAACTTACGTATAAATGAATAATTCAGGCGCAAATTTTGGAGAATCGGAATAAAACTCTTAGCTTTGCGCCTGATATATACAAAAACATCCGGGGTTGTTTGGTTTTGACAGCGAGAGATGTGGTATGTAAGCATGCAGTGCGTCGGTGATTTGCACTATAATCTCAGTTACTCAACAATTATCTGGCAACGAAAATTACGCTCTCGCTGCTTAATCGAAGTACAGTAGATTAGCTTTATTTCCGTCACAGTGATGGAAACGAGACATCGCTCAAAAGCTCTTGTTCCGAAGCGTTTGATCCAGCGGTGCAGCAAATTCGGGAATAGTTCCGGCATAGTCCCGCAGTCGGAATGAAGTTTTAGGGACTAAGGTACAGGTTGGTGGCTCTGGTCTTGCCTGTACACGAAAACCGAAGGCAGAGATAAGCATGTAGAAAGCATATGGCTTCCTTGTTTGGACGAGGGTTCGACTCCCTCCAGCTCCACAGAAAGTTTTATAAACCGCTGAAAATCAGCGGTTTTTTTATTTTGTAGATCTCATACTCCCTTTTTTACTCCCTCTGTTTTTTTATATTCAATTAACCTCCCGGAGTTAAGGAAAGTGAATCTATCATATAGTCATATCCGGATTGTTGTATAGTTGAACAACATTCAGTTTCTTTGTACTATGGAGACAGAACGTAAGATAAGAATATACGGAGGTTACTTTGAAACATTCATGGAAACTCTGACTGAAAAAAGAACAGGAAAAAGTCCAATATGACTTACTCCTTTTGCAAACTCAGAAAACACCGGAAAAAGAAATAGAAAAAGCAATAAAGGAGGCTTATTATGCAGACAAACAATCACAACTGGTAGATTATGATGCGGTACTTGATGCCAAATTCGGAGCAAAAAGTACGGCAAGCCGTTTGGAAGCAGAAGAAAAGGCTTATGCTTTCTATACAGGACAAATAATAGGGGTGCAAGGAAAAAAGCTAAAATAACACAGGTTGGACTGGCAAGGAGAATTGGCTCAAACCGTTCTTATATTTCAAGGGTGGAAAGTGGGCAGACAGAGCCTAAAGTTTCAACATTCTATCGGATTATGAATGCACTGGGATGCAAAATAGAATTTAGCATGTCTTTGTAAGTTTCCTTCTCAAATCCCCCGAAACTCTTATATATGAAGAGAAACAAAGGATAGGAAAGACAATAAGCAGAAAAAACATAATAACAGAAAGCAGTGGATAGGCAGAGGACATTCTACTTATCCCATCTGACAATAATCCCTATTTTTCGGATAAGATATACTTCAAGCTATATCTGAAATCCAAAGGTAGGGATTATTTTCATTATTGTCTCCTATTGTTACAGCAGGAAGTATGGTTAATATATGCCGTATTTCTTGCTTTTTTATTCCGGTTTCTGACTAAGTGCTTGGATGGATTCAGTAAACTCAGATATGATTTCTGACAGACAGGGATTATCGTTTCTTAAAATGATAGTAGCATAATTGACTACACCCTCATCGTCTATGATGGAAGAAGATATTGTTGTGAACTGGGATTTACGGGTATACGTAGAAAACCAATACTCAAACAAACGGCTTCGCATACGTTGTTTGTTATCCCCGGTTTCACAAATATAAAGCAAAGTGGAATTATTGGTATTGAAAAATTCATCTACAATGGATAGAATCGTATCACGTACCTTATAATCACGTGGGGATTTATAATTATTGATATTGGCTATAATTAACTGGTATGAATCTTTCGACAGCAGAATATCATCTTCCATAAAGCCTACTGAATAGTGTATTCCACTATCCGTAAAAAACTGGAAAAATTCATCTTTACCACACTGTTCAACCTCATAAGCCGCAAGTTGATTGATACGCTCCAACGAAAGTTTGTTCATTTTTACAAGGCAAAAAAGGTTTTAGCTTCTTTTCCGGTACGTTGTTTATAAGTTTCCTTCATTGATTTTTCTAATGAAGCAAGACACTCACGTTTTTTTTCTTTTGCTGACTTAAATTTAGCAAGAGCTTCCTTTTGGGTTATTCTTTCTTTAGCCATAGACATATTTTTTGCAAAGATAGAAAATATTACTGATAATCAATATAATAAAGACATTTTTATTTTCCCTCCAAAGCCTTATTTGTGTAATAATAAACTAACAAAAGGAGGAACAGATTATGAAAATGAAAAGAATTTTAGATGTAATGAAGATCGTCAGCCTGATTGTAAACGCTGTGGAGACAATCGAATATCTACGAAATGTGTTCAGGAGCTGCCAACGACCAAAAAGCGTGAAAGGATTTAAGGCAACAGCGGATGAAATATGAAAAAGCGGAATCAGCCTTAATCGTAATCTTGGAAATGCTTTTGGCTATTTTCAAGAATTGGAAAAAACTACGTGGAATACTGAAAAAGAAAGCCACAAGAATTAAAACTTAAAACAGAAAAATCATGGAAACAAATGGAATGGTATTATTGGAAACTGAGAAAGAGAGAAATCCATTTATCTTAGGCAACACTGTGGAAATGGACTTACAGACTTTACAGGATGATTATTTAGTACCAGTATTCAGTAGAGATAACATTGAAACCATAAGCCACAATGATTTTATCAATACTGTTTGTGATGCTACCCAGACTTATTTTCAGGGGCAGCAGTTTCTGGAGCCAAAAATCAGGGTCAGCCACGAAATGAAGCTGAGAACGAGAAAAGGAAGCGGCAAATTAGTGGAAAACCTGACAAACGAGGATTCAGGCTCTTACTATCAGAGAATCATGTTTATGATTGAGATACCGGGCATAACTTATGAGATAGACGGAAACAAGTTAAACCTTCAGGTAGTAGGTGTACGGACTTATACGGAAACCAACCTGCTCGGAAACTCAACCCAGAAACAGACATTCAGGGTCGGTATAGGCTTCGTCAATGAAGTATGTACCAACCTTCTACTTAGAACGGACGGTGTAAAGCTATGTATCAAGGTAACAAACACGGCAGACCTCCATAAGCATTGTATGGAGTTGTTCAGCCGTTACGATTATGTGAACCATATAGAGGAAATGCACCGACTGACAGATACGATAATTGATGTAAGGACACTTGCCCAATTCTTAGGAAAGGCGAGGATGTACCAAGCCTTACCTCAAAGTGTCAAAACACGGCTTGGATTGCCTGAGCTTATACTTAATGAAGCCCAGATTAATTCAGCCGTCCGGGATTATTATACAGACGAGAATTTCGGAGGTTTTGGAAAAGCAATATCCGCTTGGCAATTCTATCAGCTGTTAACCAATTACAAGAACAACTATATTGATACCACACTCGAAAGAACCATCAACGCCTATGATGTGGCGGTAGGTCTGGTAAAGTCCATCAATAAGGAGGATGATTCTTGGAACTGGTTTGTTGAATAAAGAATAACCAAGCACTGACATCTGAGGAGGATGCACTATATATAAATGGTGTGTCCTCCTTTTTATTTACTAACCATTAAAAACATAAAAACATGAAAGAACTAAAATTGACATTTATAGGAATAGACGATTGGAACAGACCAGTATTTCAGGACGAGAAAGGAAGAAATTTTGGTGATACTGAAAACCTGTTCAATTATGGAACTGGTAAGGAGGAGGTTTACAATTTCTATAAGAACAAAAAATTACATTACCATATATGTTATTTCGGAATGTGTTTTGACTGTGACCTTTTAGGAATATGGATTAAAGAAGATGTGAAAATAATTCTGGAATGAGCAATATGTATCTTGAATGTGATTGCTCCCAAATCTCAATAGAGGAATGGGAGGAAAAGATGAAAGGCGGCAGACCAATAAATTACAAATGGCTGGTATGCCGGATTAGGAAACATATACCTTTATTATATAAGGAGCTATGTTTGAATTTCTACAATCCTTATGAAAGCCAGTGCAGGGTGAACAGGCGATATTATATATTAGTCCACTCGGCTACGGAATATTTCATCAGGAAGTAATGTCATGTGTTCAAACCGGGAATGTGTTCAAATAAATCTATAAGAGCTGTTTGAATACATTCCCTTTTGTTATTTTTTTAATCAAAGAATAAAATGGAAACAACAATGAAGAAAGCAGTTATTTACGCCCGTGTCAGTTCTACGAATGACAGACAGGACACAGGGCGGCAAATCAAGGACTTGGAAAACTATGCCGGGTCACAGAATATAGAAATCGTGAAAATCTACGAGGAGCATATCTCAGGGGCAAAAAGAATTGAAGAAAGACAGATTCTCACAGAATGTCTGGAATATTGTAAAAAGAAATCTGTGAATTTTTTACTTTTATCAGAACTGAGCCGACTTGGAAGAAGCACATTACAGGTGCTTCGGAGTTTAGAGATACTACATGAAGCAAAGGTATCGGTATATATCCAGAACTTAGGATTATACACCCTTCAATCCGATGGGAAAGTGAACCCGATAGCAAGCATTATGGTGACTGTCCTCGCTGAAATGGCTAACATTGAAAGAAGCAACATCCAATATCGCCTGAACAGTGGGAGAGCCAACTATATCACTAACGGGGGAAAACTCGGAAGGAAGAAAGGAAGCACCAAATCTGAAGAAAAACTGAGGGAAGAATACAGGGAAACGATAGCCCTCCTGAAGAAAGGTTACAGCATCAGGAACATAGCCAGACTTCAAGGCATCGGAATTTCAACGGTACAGAGAATCAAGAATCAATTCATTAATAAATAATTTATTAAGTTTTGATTTGATGAGGCCATCTCAAAGTTTATTTGAGACAGCCTCTTTTATTGTATATCCCAACACATTCCATTAAAACCTCAACCGATTCATGATTCTTGTTAAAGCGCCGGCATTATCTCTTACATAATTACCGGCTCGTTTCCCGGATTTGTCGAGAAAACTGTAATTGGAAAGTAGCTTATCCATCAGTTCGTTGAAGTCTTTTTTTCCATGTATTTCAAGTCCTCCGCCGCAGGATTTTAATCCTTGAGCCTCGCTGAACTTCTGATTGTTCGGTCCGAAAATAACGGGAATGCCATAAACGGCAGCTTCGAGCGTGTTATGGATGCCTACGCCGAATCCTCCTCCGATGTAAGCTATTTCTCCGTAGCGGTAGATGGAAGACAGTAACCCGAAACAGTCGATGATGAGGCAGTCTGCCTGACGGATGTTTTCTGCCGTGGCGTGTGTGTAGCGTACGGCAGGGCGGTGCAGTTTGCTCATTATTTCTTTCAGATGACTTTCATCGATTACGTGCGGAGCGATGATAAGTTTCATTTCGGGGTGGGCATTGAAGTAGGGGATGAAAATATCCTCGTCCGGAGCCCACGAACTGCCGGCAACGAATGTTTTTTCGTTCGTTCCTTTAAATGCTTCTACCAAAGGAAGTTCTTTGGCTTGCCGACAGATGTCTATCACGCGGTCGAAGCGAGTATCGCCGGAGATGGTTACGTCGGTCACTCCGATGCTTTTCAGCAGGCGTACCGATTCTTCATTCTGAACGAACAGGTGGGTGAATGTTTTAAGCACTTTGCGATACCCCGTTCCGTACCAACGGAAAAAGATTTGTCCGGGACGGAATATGGATGATACGCTATATGTGGGGATATTTCGCCGGTGCAGTTCATTCAGGTAGTTCTGCCAAAATTCATATTTGATGAAGAACGCCATGCAGGGTTGTGCAAGCTCGATAAAGCGTTTGGCGTTACGGGGCGTATCGAGCGGCAGGTAGCACACCACATCGGCACCTTTATAATCTTTACGTACTTCGTAGCCGGAAGGCGAGAAGAATGTTTGCAGGATGCGGTATTGCGGATATTGTTTGCGGATGGCTTCGATAAGCGGACGTCCTTGTTCAAACTCTCCGAGCGAGGCAGCATGAAACCAGATGTATTTTTCTCCCGTCTTGATTTGGCTTTTCAGGATAGAGAACGTTTCTTTTTCTCCTTTCACCATCCGGGATACTTTTTTATTGAAAAGTGCTGCCACGCGGACAGCACTTATATATAAGGTAATGATGAGATTATAAATCATAGTAGTTTCCGCTGAAGTTTATTTAAGCACTTCTATCGCACGGCGCATACGTCTTACGGTTTCTTCTTTGCCCAATACGGCAGAGATGTCGAACATGTGCGGCCCTTTTCCTTCGCCTACCAACGTCAGACGGAAAGCGTTCATGATATTTCCCAAATGATAGCCTTTGTCTTCAATCCATTTCATAACCACTTCTTCTTGGTGTGCCAGTGAGAAGTCGTCAAGCGATTCCAGTAAGTCGGCAAGTTCGGTCATACGTTCTGCCGAATCCTCTTTCCAGCGTTTTTTTACTGTTTTCTCGTCGTATTCGGTTGGAGCCACGAAGAAGAATTTGCAGGTATCCCACAGCTCTTTGATGAAACTTACACGGCCTTTCATCAGTCCTACCACCGTTACCACGGTTTCCATCGGAGCTTCGATGCCGTGTTCGCGCAGAATCGGCATAAAGAGTGTAGCGATTTCTTCATCGCTCTTCATCAGAATGTATTCGTGGTTGAACCATTTCCCTTTTTCGTAGTCGAACTTAGCTCCTGCCTTGCTGCAACGATGCAGGTCGAACAGCTTGATTAGTTCGTCCATCGACATGATTTCTTGGTCGTTTCCCGGATTCCAACCCAACAGCGCGAGGAAGTTAATCACTGCTTCGGGCAGGTAGCCGGATTCGCGGTATCCTGAAGACACTTCACCTGTTTTGGGGTCGTGCCATTCCAGCGGGAATACGGGGAATCCCAGACGGTCTCCGTCGCGTTTGCTCAATTTCCCGTTTCCGTCGGGCTTCAGCAACAAAGGCAGGTGGGCAAATTGCGGCATTGTGTCTTCCCAGCCGAATGCGCGGTATAACAATACGTGCAGCGGGGCAGACGGCAACCATTCTTCGCCACGGATTACGTGAGATACTTCCATCAAATGGTCGTCTACGATGTTTGCCAAGTGGTAAGTAGGCAGTTCGTCTGCCGATTTATATAATACCTTATCGTCGAGGATGGAAGAGTTTATAACCACTTCGCCGCGAATTAAGTCGTGTACGTGTACGTCTTCGTTCGGCTCTATCTTGAACCGCACTACGTATTGTTTGCCTTCGGCTATCAGTTGGTCGACTTCTTCTTTGCTCATCGTCAGCGAGTTGCGCATCGAAGTACGTGTCGAAGCATCGTATTGGAAGTTAGGGATTTCCTTGCGTTTTGCGTCCAGTTCTTCGGGCGTGTCGAAAGCGATGTAGGCTTTGCCGTTATCCAGTAATACCTGTACATATTTCTTATAGATGTCCCGGCGTTCCGATTGGCGGTATGGACCGTAATTACCTCCGAAACTTACCCCTTCATCGAACTTAATACCCAGCCATTTGAACGATTCGATGATATACTCTTCTGCTCCCGGTACGAAGCGGTTTGAGTCGGTATCCTCGATGCGGAATATCAGGTCGCCTCCATGTTGGCGTGCAAACAGGTAATTATACAGGGCAGTGCGTACACCGCCGATATGCAATGCTCCGGTCGGGCTCGGAGCAAAACGAACTCTAACTTTTCTTTCAGACATAGTGGAGATTTTATCTAATTTCTTAAAATTCAAAATTGGTTGTTCCTTTAATTGCCACAAAGATAGATATTTCTTTTTTAATTCTTTACATATTTTAGGACAGGCTTTGTTTTCGGGTAGCAATTTGTCGGAATTTAAGATTTTATAGGCTGATTCGATGACTTCCGGATAGCTTCTTTATACTTTTATCCGGTTTTGTCAAGACCTGAAAACGCTTCCCATAGTGTAAGGTCGTTCTATGGGAAGAACAGGCAAACTCTACCGCATGGGATGAGTAACGCTAACGGTAGCGTTTTCGGAGGTGTTTCCTGAGAATTTTTTCTTTTGTTTTTGCAGGGGACGGGATAGTTTGAATGGCTTCACTGCGCAAAAAAATACCCGCACCTTATCGGGGTGATAAAGTGCGGGTATTTTTTTAGTGTACCCAAACTAAACAACGGGCAGCTGCTTAGAATGTAGCCACGTCGCTAAGCAACTGGTAAATGCTACTGAACAAACCTAACACGATGATACCTGCCACGCACAGCAAGAGGCTGGTGCGCATCAGGGCAGAACTGCGGAAAGTGGGTACCGGATTGTCGTTCGGCGTGATATACATTGCTTTTACTATCAGCAGGTAGTAGAACAATGAGATGATGGTGTTAATCAACGCCAAGAACACAACTAACCAGTGACCGTCGTGGAAAGCGGCAGCAAACACAAAGAATTTAGAGAAGAATCCGGCAAACGGCGGGATACCTCCCAATGAGAACAATGCAAGTGTCATTACCAGCGTCAGGTGTGGATTCGTGCGATACAAACCTGCGTATGCCGAACGTTCTACACATCCGTTGGTACGCTGCTCTACGGCACTGATAACACCGAAGATGGCGAGGTTTGCCACGATGTAAACCACGATGTAATATACCAGTGAAGACATTCCCTGACCGTCTCCTGCCAGTGCGGCAAGCATGATGTAACCTGCCTGCGAGATACTACTGTACGCCATGAAGCGCTTCAGGTCGGTTTGCAGGATGGCAAAGATGTTTGCTATGGTAATAGTCACTACGATAACGATGCTAAGCAGCAGGCTCCACTGTTCGCACATTCCGCCGAATACTTTAACCAAGATGCTCATCAGCGCAAAAGCGGCTGCACCTTTCGAGATAACCGACAGATAACCGGTAACGGCAGTCGGCGCACCTTGATAAACGTCGGGCGTCCACATGTGGAACGGAACGAGGCTGAGCTTGAATCCCAGTCCGGAGAAGAAGAATACCATCGCCAAGATTTGGAGCGGTGTACCTGTCAGAGCCGAAGTAAGATCGGCGAAATATACCGTTCCGCATGTTCCGTAAACCATTGAGATACCATAAAGCATCAGGGCAGACGAGAACATGGCGTTCAAGATGAACTTGGCTCCGGCTTCGGCGCTGTGGTGACGGTATTTGTCGAGTGCAACAAGACATGCCATCGGGATACTTGCCAATTCCAGACCTATGTAGAAAAGGATAAAGCTTCCAGAGCTTACCATGAAGTACATACCTAAAAGCGTGCTCAGTGTGAGCAGGTAAAATTCGCCCGATTTGCGGCGTGAGTCTTCACGTTCCAGCCATTCGCCTGACTGCAGGAAAACGAGCAACGTTCCGGCCGTCAGGATTGTTTTAACTACAGATGCCATTTCAGTGCTGTGATACATGCCTCCGAAAGCTTCTCCGGCGGTGGGCACGATATTCAACGCCAACTGTACTACCAGCAGGATGCAAGACACGGACTGCATCATCCGCGGATTCGATTCTTTCAGAAACAAATCCGTGAGAAGTACGATTATCAATATTGCCACGAGGCTGACTTCAGCCTGCATGGAAAGTAATGCTGTTGTTATATCCATAAGTTATGCTTTATCTAAAAACTTAATTGCGAAATAATCGGTTCTACGCTGCTGCTGATAACATTGCTTACCCAATACGGCGCAAGTCCTAATCCGGCTACGGCTACGATTAAGCAGATAACGGCGAAACGTTCGTCCCACGTAGCGTCGGTCAGCTTCAAATGTTCCGGATTCTTGCAAGTTCCGTAAAGAATCTTGCCCACAACACGAAGAATATAAACGGCTGTAATCACAATACTTGTAGTAGCGATGATGGTACAGATGCGGTGGAACGAATCTGTGTGTTGGAATGAACCTACGAATACCGTCATTTCTGCGATAAATCCGCTCAAGCCCGGAAGTCCGAGGTTGGCAAGACCGGCAATCACGTAACCTACTGCCAAGAAAGGCATAATCTTCATCAAACCGGAAAGTTGGCGGATGTCACGTGTATGTGTACGTCCGTAAATCATACCGATTAAAGCAAAGAAGAGGGCTGTCATCAATCCGTGGCTCAGCATCTGGAGGATAGCTCCGGTTGCGCTCACACGGGTCATCATCAATAAAGCAAACAATACAAGTCCGCAGTGGCTAACAGAAGAGTATGCGTTGATGTACTTCAAGTCGGTTTGTACAACGGCGCTGAAAGCTCCGTAAACTACCGAAATCGTAGTCAGAATCAGGAAGAGGTCTCCCCAAATTGCAGCTCCGGTAGGCATCAGATACATCGCAACGCGGAAACATCCGTAACCTCCCAGCTTCATCAATACGCCGGCGTGGAGCATACTTACCGCCGTGGGGGCAGAAGCGTGACCGTCGGGGCTCCATGTATGGAACGGGAACAAAGCTCCCAGTACGCCGAATCCGAGGAATACAGCCGGGAAGAAAATACGTTGGATTTCTGTTGGGATGTATTTGTTTGCTATTTCGAGAACGTTCATCGTTTCAGCTCCGGCTCCGTAATAGATACCCAAGATACCGATAAGCAAGAAAGCCGAACCACCCATCAACATCAGTGTAAGTTTCATTGCGGCATATTCCTTGCGTCCGCTACCCCAAACGCCGATAAGCAGATACATCGGGATAAGGGCAACCTCGTAGAACATGAACATGGTGAACAGGTCGGTCGAAATAAAGAAACCGAACACACCGGTACTCAATAATGTAAACCACAAGAAGTATTCTTTAGTAAGCGGCTGGAGCTTCCAAGATGCAAATGTTCCGGTAAATACGATAATGGCACTCAACAGAAGCATTACAACTGAAATACCGTCGACGCCGACCGAATAGCAGATATGGAGCGGAGCATACCACGAGATGCTGTCGGTGAAAAGCATTTCGTCGGTAGCGCCCGCGTTACGCAGACCAATATATGATACCGTGAGGTAGGCAGAAAGAATCAAAAGCAAGGTTGAGCCTGCCACCATCACTCCCCGTACCTGATTCAGGTTCCGGGCAATCCACAGCCCGAGGAGCATCAGCAACGGGATTAATACGAAAAGACTCAGTATATTCATTTTTTTAGAAAATTAATAAGATAATAGTGAGTACGACGATTCCTCCTAAGAACCATTGTGTATAACTCTGAATGCGGCCGTTCTGGATGGGCTGTGCACTTTCGCCTGCCGCATTTGTACTCCATGCCATGAAGTTCATGAACTGGTCTACCACGTGGCGGTCGAACCATGCCAGCGGTGTAGAGATGCAGCGGAAAATGATTCTCTTTGTTACGAACATCCAGATTTCATCCATATAGAAGCGGCGGTATGCGGCACGATGCAGGGTGCTGAAACGTTTTGCAAGCATTTCGGCAACAGGCTGCTTTTCGCGGGCGTACATCCATGTAGCAAGTGCAATGGCAATTACGGCAACCACGATGCTTGTACCCGCCACGCTCCAGTCGAGGTGAATGTCGTAAGCATGACCGTTAGAAGAAACGTAATGTCCGAACGGAATAAATCCGGCAACAAGCGTAATCAGAGCCAAGAACATCAGCGGGAAAGTCATAGACAGCGGACTTTCGTGCGGGGTATGATGTTCGTGCAATTCTTTGTTTTCTTTTCCCCAGAATATACCATAGTACAAACGGAACATATAGAAAGCCGTCATTCCGGCAATGATGGTCATCACCCATCCGATAACCGGGCTGAATTGGAAACATGCAGTCAGAATTTCGTCTTTAGAGAAGAAACCTGAGAACGGAGGAATACCTGCGATAGCCAAACATGCGATAAGGAAAGTAATATGAGTAATAGGCATGTATTTCCGAAGTCCGCCCATTGTTTCCATCTCGTTGCTGTGGACTGCGTGGATAATACAACCGGCTCCCAAGAACAAGAGGGCTTTGAACATGGCGTGAGTAAAGAGGTGGAACATACCTGCCATATATCCCAAACCACCTTCATGCGGGTCGGCAGCAGTACAAACGCCTAAGGCTACCATCATGAAACCTATCTGAGAGATGGTAGAGAATGCCAACACACGTTTGATATCGCTTTGCGCACATGCAACGGCTGCGGCGTAGAATGCTGTGAAAGCTCCCACGTATGCAACCATGTGTAAAGCGTTCGGAGCAAATCCGATGAACAGCGGGAACATGCGCGCTACCAAGTATACACCGGCAACCACCATCGTGGCAGCATGAATCAATGCAGAAACCGGGGTAGGGCCTTCCATTGCATCCGGTAACCAGATGTGTAACGGGAACATGGCACTTTTACCTGCTCCACCTACGAACATCAGTCCCAATGCCCACGGCAGAACCATGCCGGCGTGCATTAATTGTTCTTCGGTAGGAGTGAATGTAAACGTGTTCATGTAGTATCCGTAGATTAATATACCGATCAAGAAGCCCAAATCGGCAAAGCGGGTAACGATAAATGCTTTCTTGCTGGCTGCAATCGCTTCGGGTTTGGTATAGTAGAAGCCGATAAGCAGGTAAGAAGAAACACCCACCAATTCCCAGAATACATACATTTGGAAAATGTTCGTAGCTACAACAAGTCCCAACATTGAGAATGTAAAAAGAGAAAGGAAAGCATAGTAACGTTGGAAACCTACTTCTCCCTTCATGTAGCCGAATGAATAAATGTGTACCATCAAGCTGACGGTAGATATTACCACTAACATCATAACCGAAATCGGGTCAAGCAAAATGCCCATGTCGATATGAAGTGATGAAGTGAACGGAAGCCATTCAAAGTTCCACGGTTCAAGCGTGGGGTAGACGCCTTCGGATGTGCGCTCAGCAGTAAAGTAGCTGAAAGCCGTCATATAACTTAGTACAGCCACGATACCCAATGATAGCGTACCGAGCATACCAGCTACGCGGTGCGACATCTTCATGCCGGCCAAAGCCAGTACTAAGAAACTTAGTGCGGGCAATGCTAGTATCAGAATTGTATAGTCCATAATTTTTTCACTTTAATAGTTATCCTTTCAGATCAGTTATATCGTCAGTAAGCACTTGCTTAACGTTACGATATACGTTAATAATAATGGCAATGGCAACGGCTGTTTCGGCAGCGGCGATAGCGATACCGAACAGGCTGAAGAAATGTCCTTCTAATTGGTCAGGGAAAAGATAACGGTTGAAAACGGCAAAGTTTATGTTTGTCGCGTTCAGCATCAGTTCCACCGAAATCAGAAGAGCGAGTAAGTTTCTGCGTGTGAAGAATCCGTAGATTCCGCAGAACATCATCACCGTACTGATAATCAGGTAGTGTATTACATGTATTTCCATAATTCTCTTTTTAATTGTTTTTTTCTTTTCGGGCTATAAGAAGAGCACCTACCATACATGCCAGCAACAATACACTGACTACCTCGAAAGGCAGGATGAACTCATATTTATCTGTACCGATTAGCGCATGGCCGACTGTTTCCATCGGAAGTTCTACACCCTGCGGAATTGTATTTAAAACAAATCCGTTTGATAGAGTCAAGAATAAAACCAAAACAGCACCCACAATTACGGTTGCTAAGACACTAATCAGTTTAGCACGGTTTTGTCGATATTTCATATCCTTATCAGAACGTGTTAAAAGGATAGAGAACACGTACAGAACTACGATACCTCCGGCATAAACCATCAACTGGACTGCACCGAGGAAAGTATAGCCTAATATTCCGTAGATGGCTCCTGTTCCGAACAACACGAACAACAGGTAAGTTGCTGCACGCAGTATTCGTCCCGTAGTTACCGCAAGTATCGAACACAAGGCGATACATGCACCTACGACATAGAATGCGATTTCTTGAAGTGATATACTCATAATCTTACTTATTTTATTTTATTCAATGTCAGTACGAGCTTTTCTTTCTGGAACACGGCATTTTCGAAGTCATTCGTGAAACGGATGGCGTCATGCGGACACGCGTTCACACACAGTTGGCAGAACATACATGAACCCAAGTTATATTCATATTTCACAAGGAATTTCTTTTTCTTTCCTTCTTCCGTTTCGCGCATTTCGGTTGTCAGGCGGATGGTTCCGTTCGGACAAGCCATTTGACACAATCCGCAGGCGATGCAACGGTTGTTTCCTTCTTCGTCATGAGGCATGACGAGCATGGCGCGATGGCGTTCCGGGATATGGAGGGTAGTGTGGCGGTTTTCCGGATACTGTTCCGTCACTTTCTTCTGGCAGAAAACCTTCATAGAAGTACGCATACCCACCAAAAGCGTCTTCGTACCCCAGAAGTATCCTTTTATATATTCGCTAAATTTACTCATCTTTTTTATTTTTTAGGCCACCGAGATGGTTATGTTTACCAATCGGTTTCCTGTCAACTGATTAAAACGTTAACCCTGCTACCTTGCATACAGTCATCAGTATCAATACTACTAAAGATGTAGGCATGAGGTATTTCCATTCGAATGTTAATACTTGATCGATACGCAGACGGGGGAATGTCCAGCGAATCCACATCAGCAGGAATACCACGAAGAATGTTTTTCCTAAGAACCATACGATTCCCGGAATGTAATCCATGACGGCGTTAAATCCGTCCAGACCTGATATATGGAATGGCATCCATCCTCCGAGGAACAGTGTAGTGGCGATACCGGCTACGATGAACAAGTTCAGATATTCTGCCAGATAGAAGAAGCCGAAATGGATACCCGAATACTCGGTATGATAACCGGCTGTCAACTCTTGTTCTGCTTCTGCAAGGTCGAACGGACCGCGGTTGGCTTCAGCATTACCTGCAATCAAATAGATGATAAAGCATAAAATGGCAGGGATATGTCCTTTGAATATATACCAACCGTTTGCTTGGTTTTCAACGATTGCCTGAATATCGGTGGTTCCGCTTAACACAACCATAGTCAGCACAGATATACCCACTGAGAGTTCGTAGCTGATAATCATGGCTCCGCTTCGTACCGCACCGATGAGCGTATACTTGCTGTTACTACTCCATCCGGCGAGCAGGATACCTAAAATACCGATGCTCGAAGCGGCAATAACGAAGAAGATACCGATATTCATGTGAAGGATTTCTCCGCCTTTGTGCCACGGTAAGCAAGAGAAAGTCAGGATAGAAGCTAAAATCACCAAGAAAGGAGCCAAATTATAAAGGAAACGGTCGGCATCTTTCAGTTTGATGACCTCTTTTATCAGAATCTTGATTACGTCGGCAGGTACTTGGAGTAAACCTCCTTTTCCTCCTACACGATTCGGACCGAGACGGCATTGGAAAGCTGCGCAGACCTTACGTTCCATGTAGATAAGGATGATGGCAAGCACGGCATACAATACCAAAATAATGACACCTACAACAACGCACTCAAGGAAAATGGCAAGGCCTTCGGGCATGATGCCGCACAACCACGAGTGGATGGCTGTCAAGAGCGGTTGTAGGTTATAATAATCTAAAAATGCTTGGTTCATATTTGTAATAATTGGTTTTGAACGTTGTGTTTATCTTATCGGTCGATGTCTGGAATCACAAAGTCTGCCGAAGCACCGATGGCAATCAGGTCGGCAAATTTCCATCCGCGACACAGGGTGTCCATTGCTTGTACCAATGGCAGACCGGTAGACCGGAAGTGCATACGGTACGGCGTTTTGTCTCCGTGACTTTCTATCATCACGCCGAATTCTCCACGGCTTGATTCTACTGCCGATGTCCAGATACCTTCGGGTAACTTGATGATGGGTTTAGTCTTCACGCGGAATTCACCTTCCGGAATGTTATCAATCAATTGTTCGATGATGCGGCATGATTCCATGATTTCGTTCATACGAACCATGTAGCGTGCGAATGTGTCACATTCAGTCAGGGTGATTTCCTTGAAGTCCACTTTATCATACAGTCCGTACGGATGACGTTTACGTACGTCGTTAGCCCAGCCTGTGGCACGTCCTGTACCTCCGGTACATCCTAACGAGATGGCTTCTTCTTTCGTCAGTATGCCCACGCCTTTCATACGGGTGTCGGCGATGACATTGTCTGTGAAAATAGCATGGTAATCTTTGATGACACTACGCAAGTGCTTGATGAATTCTTTCACTTTCTGGCAGAAAGTGGGGTGAATGTCATCCTGTACGCCACCTATCACGTTATAATGCTGGATGAGTCGTCCGCCGGTGGTTTCTTCGAAGATGTCAAGTATCATCTCTCTTTCACGGAATCCGTAGAAGAACGGTGTCATGGCACCCATATCCAATACCAAACAAGAATAGAAAAGCAAGTGCGAATCGATTCGTTGCAATTCGTCCATGATGGTACGGATATATTTGGCACGTTCGGAGATTTCGATACCGGTAGCTTGTTCGATACACATACACAGGGCATGACGGCTTTGGTGTGCGCTCAGGTAATCCAAACGGTCGGTCATACCGAGAGTCTGCGGATAAGTCAGGCTTTCGTTCATTTTTTCGATACCGCGGTGGATGTATCCCAATATCGGATCTACTTTTTTCACAATTTCTCCGTTCAGGGCGATACGCATACGCAATGCACCGTGGGTAGACGGGTGTTGAGGACCCATGCTCACTACAAAGTCATTCTCGCCGAATACTCTGTGGTCAATGCCTTTTAATGTCCCGTCGGGCAGCAGGCGGTATTCTTTTGTAATATCGCTGTTGTATTCATTGTCCAGACGCAGCGGGTTCGAATTCATGTCGTAATCCTTACGCAGCGGCCATCCTATCCAGTCTTCGCGCAAGAAGATGCGGCGCATGTCGGGATGTCCTTCGAACAGGATTCCGAAGAAATCGTATGCTTCACGTTCTTTGATGATAGCAGTTTTCCACAGGTCGCTCACCGTGGGCAGTACGGGTTGTTCGCGGTCGGTCGTTGCAGTACGGATGGCAACGGTGTCGCCCGTCACAGTCGATTCCATGAAATAAACAGCTCCCAAACCTTCTTCGCCCCAGTCCATACCTACTACGTCGCGCAGGAAATCCATAGGGCTTTGTGGGTCATTTCTCAGTCCTTCGGCAACCTTGCGGAAAGCGCTCAAAGGTACTTTGATTACTCCGGCGTTTCCCGGGCAAACTTCAGCTCCTTGTATGTTTTTTATTATATCGTCACGTTTCATTGGTTACCTCCTTTCGCCTTTTCGGTATCGTTGCCTTCTTCGTCGTGTGCATGGCTGCGGTTCAAGCCTCCCAAGTAGCGTTCTACCTTCATCTTGCGTTGTAACTGCATCAGTCCGTAATAGAATGCTTCAGGACGCGGCGGACAACCGGGGATAAAAACATCGACCGGAATTACCTTGTCGATACCGTTTACTACGTTGTAAGACTTGATGAACGGACCGCCCGAAATGGTACATCCTCCTACGGCTACCACATATTTCGGTTCTGCCATCTGGTCGTACAAACGTTTCATTACGGGAGCTGTACGATAGTTGATGGTTCCCATAACCACCAGAACGTCTGACTGGCGAGGAGAGTTACGTGTTACTTCGAAACCGAAGCGTGCCATGTCATAACGTGCAGCACCCAGCGCCATAAATTCGATGGCACAGCAACTGGTTCCCAACAACAAACTCCATACCGAGTTGCTTCGTCCCCAGTTAATCAGTTCGTCGAAAGTAGTCAGAATAACGCCTGCTCCGTCTTGGTTCACCTGTTCTACGAGTTGTTCCAAGTAGTCGTTGTTCTTAAATTCGTCGTATTTCATCGAACGAATCTTCGTACCTTTTTCTACTTCCATTCCAATGCTCCTTTCCGCCAAGCATAAGCAAGGCCTAAAATTAATACTACAAGGAAGAAACTGACGCTGACAAGTGCGTAAGTTCCAATCTGACTTGCCACTACTGCCCACGGAAACAAGAATACTGTTTCGATGTCGAACATCAGGAACAGAATGGCGAACAAGTAATATCCCACCTTAAACTGAACCCAAGAGTTACCGCGGGTAGGGATACCACATTCATACGGCTCGCCTTTTTGCGGGTTAGACGAACGCGGAGATATAAGCTCTGCAATCGCCAACGCTGCAACCACAAGGGTTATTGCCGTCAGAATTACTACTATGATAAATGTGAAAAACATATATAGAAAGATTTATAATAATGACATTTTCGGGTGTGTCTGATGCGGGTCTCATCGCTTTGTCCGGACGGCTAAATCTGAATTTTCTGAAGCCGGTAAAGATAATTGACCGAACTGTGGGTATGGTGAGACTGAATAAGACGTATCGCTGTTCTTATTTGTCTGAATAGAAAACGGTATATTCGGAAAACGCTGTTTTCTATTCGCTTTTGGCTGGTAAACTGTTGTGATTCAGCTGCTGATGGCGAAGTGAAAAGGAATGAAACAAGGGCATAGATGAACCTCACTCTTATTGAAACGACAAGAGCTACCCTAAACGTTAAAAGTTGTTTTATCCCTTTTACCATCCTCGAAATATTAAAAAGCGTGGCAAATTTAGGCATTTATTTTTATTCTTTACCATAAAATTAGTTCAAAAAATAAGCAATCATGTAGATTTTAAAGCAGACGGCAAAAGCTATAAAAACGGGCAGGGTGATACATTAATAATAAAGAGAAAGAGCAGACGGGAGTGTAAGTTTTTATGAATATCGAAGTAGAAGATTCCGGTTTTTGTAAGAGCTTGAAAATGTGTGTGTAACGACTTTCGGCGGATGCTGCCGGAATTTATCCGCATGTGTTGCTGAAAATTAGCCGTAGTGTTGGTTAACGCTACCCATAGCATACCGCTGTGCTATGGGTAGCGTTTTTGTATGTATGTTTATATTGAAAAAACGGCGGTAATATTGTTTTATTTTTGAGAGGTGGAATTACTCGTCGTCTGAGCGTTTCCTTTTACGAAATATTGGTTGAATATGATGCCGACCACAATCAGTATCAAACCGATATAGGTAGTGAATACGATTTTTTCGCCCAATACCACTGCGATGAAAAACAGCGACATGAACGGCGAGAGGTAACACAGTTGGTTCACCAAAGCAGGGTTGCTGGTTTTCCGCATTGCCAGCCCGAAGAAAATAAACGGAATACCCATTTCGAACCCTCCCACGTAGATTCCTGAAAGGATGCCCGGAAGTGTGTTTAGGTCAACCCCGACAAAAGCGGCTCCTATTACCAAGTAGACCGACCCGAACAGGAATGTCATAAATAAAACCACGCTACTGTCTGTCTCATTTTTTTGTTTGTTGTTAATCAGCCAGTAACTTGCCCATAACACGGCACTGAGTGCGGCAAGCAGCAATCCGACGGGGGCTATATTCATTCCGCTTGCATTGCCTGTTCCGAGTGAAATCAGAACAACACCTGCCAAAGAAACAAACATGCCGATGTATTTCTTTTTCGGAATGGGTTGTCCGTCGAATAGAGCCAGCAAGATGAGCAGTACGATGGGCCATGCGTAGTTGATGGGCTGGGCCACCTGTGCCGGTAGGAAGGAATACGCGCTGAACAGCGTAAGGTAATAGGCCACCGGGTTAAGCAGTCCCATTCCCGCAAAATATCCCCATTGTTTGCGGGTGAGCCGGGAAACGAGCCGCCATTTCCGCTGAACGGTGAGCAAAATGGTAAATATGACGAGCGAGGTAAGGCTTGCCACCAACAGTAATTCAAAGTAAGTAAGATTCTTTAAAGCTATCTTAAAGGCGGTAGCTACGGTCGACCAGCTCAATACGGCGAGACAGGCGTATACAATCGCTTTGTTGTCGTTTTTCATCGCAGTGCCTCCACTTCTTCGGTTGTCAACGGAATCTTCTTACCCAAGCGGCGTGCTCCGGTTTCGGTTATCAGATAATCTTCCTCGTTACGCAGTCCGGTGAAATCGCGGTAACTTTCCAGCTTATCGTAGTTAATGAAATCGGTGAAGCGTTTCTCTGCTTTCCAGTAATCTATCAGTTCGGGGATGAAATAAATGCCCGGTTCGATGGTCAGAACGAATCCCGGTTCGAGCGGGCGTGCCAAACGCAGTGATTTGCGTCCGAACTGTGTGCTTTTAGGTTCTCCGTTGTAGCCTACCCATACTTCGCCGAGGTTTTCCATGTCGTGAACATCAAGCCCCATCATGTGTCCCAGTCCGCAAGGGAAGAACATGGCGTGCGCTCCGGCAGCCACCGCTTCGGCAGGGTCTCCCTTCATCAGTCCTAACGCCTTCAGTCCCTCGCAGATTACGCGGCATGACAATTCGTAAACCTCTTTAAACGGTACGCCCGGCTTTAACGCATCGACGGCAGCCCGGTGAGACGCTACCTGTATATCGTAAATTTCTTTTTGGCGCGATGTAAATTTCTTACCCGCGCAAATCGTAGACGACATGTCGCCGGCGTAACCCATAGCGGTTTCTGCTCCCGCATCTACCAATAACATATCGCCCTCTTTCACGGTATGTCCGTGATAATGGTTGTGTAAAGTCTGTCCGCATACCGTTGCAATCGTGGGGAAAGACAAAGAGCAACCGTGTGCCTGAGCCACTGCTTCGAGGGCGGCAGACACTTCGCATTCTTTCATCCCGACGCGCAGCGTACGCATGGCGGCAAGGTGCATTTCGGCGGTAACGTCGCAAGCCCGCTCGATTTCAACGATTTCTTCGGCTGTTTTATAGTTTCGTAAGTTTACGATTGCTTTGATGAACGTAACCGAAGGCTGTTCGGTGCCCGGTTTGATACCCAACAGGTCGAGTAGCTTCAAGCGATGTTCGGCGCGATAAACGGGCAGGTAATGAATCGTCTGTCCCTTTTTCCGTGCTTTTTCAAGATACGCTTTCAGGTCGGCAGAGGGGCGTGTCTCGCCGATGCCCACCCGTTGCGCCTTTTCGTGCAAAGTAGGTTGCGTTCCCATCCACACGATGTGGTCGATGGTCAACTCGTCACCGAATATAATTTCACGGTCTTCATCAATGTCAATGATGGCATTTAATCCGGCATACGGAAGTCCGAAAAAGTATAAAAAAGAAGAATCTTGACGATACGGATAGGTGTTGTCTTCATAATTCATTCCGCTTTCATCGTTTCCTAAAAACAGTAAAAGTCCGGAGCCGACACTCTTTTTGAGCGTATTTCGGCGGTTCATATAAGTTTCTTTTGCAAACATGGTTATAATAATAAAAAGTGATGCGACAAAAATAGTGAAAAATCAATTCTTGGGCGTAGTGCCTTTCAGTTTTATACGATAAGGCCATTGGGCATCTTTCTCTTTGCTCTCAGGAGACGGGTTCATCCAATGTTCGGTAGGCGCGCCCATAACTACCAGCCAGAGGTAAGACAGTTGGGCGTTATCGGGTGTTTGGAAACTTAGTTTCCCGCTTGGAGCTGACTCCATGTCTCCGTAAATGCTTTTCCCCTCGGCAGTCACTGCTACGAATCCGTATCTCCATCCTGCTTTGTCAGAATTGACGGCGGTGTACCCCTCAATGGGTTGGCTTATTCCTTCGAAAGTGACTTCCACTTTTTTACCGCTTTCGGGCACAACAAGCGGGATGGCATTGAAACCATAATTCTCCGGACAATTTTCAGCGGCTACCTGATACCATCCTTCAGGTTGCGCTATCAGCCGGCAAGTGTACTGATTCGCATACGGCCGGCTGTTTTTCCATACCCGGTCGAAGTCCCAGTTGATGAAATGCCGGCAAGCATCAAATATCTCATCACAGAAGTCGCCTTGTGAGAGTTTAGTCATGCGCTTGTAAGTAATCACGGGGTCTTCTCCACGTTTTCCCTGACGAAACATTTCAGCTATAAACGGCTTGCCGTGTTTGGTACTCCAGTATTCAAGTACGTAAGGAGAGTGGTAAATATTCTCCAAATGCAAGAAAGCCTTGTGGGATAGTTTGGTGAATGCTTCCCAATGGTAACGCTCATCGGTCTGCCAGTCGGGGTTTACTTGCCAAAGCATCCATTGCGATGCCATTTCAAAAAATCCGCATCCTCCCCATGCTTCTCCCGCGCCGTCGCAGGTAATTTGCGACTGGAAACTATGCCCCAACTCATGTGCCACGCAGTTCAGTTTTTCATCCTGAATGCGGTTCGGTGCTACCCATAAGCCCCCGATAACCCCGTCATAGTCTCCGCCGTACGCTGTTCCTTCGAGCGAATAATTCAGCATCACCATCATCCGGTACCGGTCGCTGTTTGAACCGGGCTTGGTAAATTGAAGAGTATCTCGGAAGAACGTGTAGAAATGTTCCAACTTCTCGGTAAGGTTTTTCATGTCTACTTTCATTTCCTTACCTTCTAAGCGGGGAGGGTTGGATAAATCATTGCCGAAGCCTTTTTGCCAGAATATAGCCAGATTATCTGTACAGCACAAGCGGTGGTAACTCCATACCGAAGCCGTGTCTGTTAAATCCATTCCCTGCAAGTCTTTTGGAATGTATATTTCTTTGCCTTTGAAGTTTGCACACGCTTCTTTCGGGCAAACATGCTGCGCTGCTGCCGGCAAGGTGAGCGCCGCGCATAAGAATGACGATAATAATAGTGAGGGTGTTTTCATAGAACCTATGCTTTTTTAAGGCAAAAGTAGGCGAAATGAAACGGAAGGAATGAAAGAAAAGTCTAAAAAGATGACACTATGGTATATTTTAGGCAAGCAGATATGCCGGGGAGGGTTTTGGGGATAAAAAAAGACACGGAACCAACAACGTGTCTGAGCTATGGTTGTCTGTTGGTTCCGTGTCCGGATTACTATTAATGATGGAACAAGCGGATTCCTGTAAATGCCATCGCAATTCCGTACTTGTCACAGGTTTCGATAACATTGTCATCGCGTACCGAACCTCCGGCTTGCGCTATATATTCTACACCGCTTTTGTGTGCACGTTCGATGTTGTCGCCAAACGGGAAAAATGCATCCGACCCCAGCGATACACCCTTCAGTGTGTCCAGCCATGCTCTTTTTTCTTCGCGAGTTAAAACTTCGGGTTTCTCGGTGAAGAATTGCTGCCAAACGCCGTCAGCCAATACGTCGTCGTGGTCATCGCTGATGTAAACATCAATAGTGTTGTCGCGGTCGGCACGGCGGATTTTCTCTACCCACGGCAGGTTTAATACCTTCGGATGCTGGCGTAAATACCAGATATCGGCTTTGTTTCCGGCGAGGCGCGTACAGTGGATGCGGCTTTGCTGACCTGCACCGATACCGATAGCCTGTCCGTCTTTAACGTAGCAAACCGAGTTCGATTGTGTATATTTCAGCGTGATGAGAGCAATCATCAAGTCGCGCTTGGCTGCATCGGTAAAATTCTTGTTTTGTGTAGGGATGTTTGCAAACAATTCCGGCGTATTCAGCTTGATTTCGTTTCTTCCCTGCTCGAAGGTTACACCGAATACGTCTTTGTGTTCGATGGGAGCCGGTTTATATTCCGGATCTATCTTGATAACGTTATAAGTCCCTTTACGTTTGTTTTTCAAGATAGCCAGTGCTTCGTCGGTATATCCCGGAGCGATAACTCCGTCAGACACTTCGCGGTTGATAAAGCGGGCGGTTGCTTCGTCGCATACATCGCTAAGTGCTATAAAGTCGCCATAAGAAGACATACGATCCGCTCCGCGGGCACGTACGTATGCGTTGGCAAGCGGGGAAAGCGGCAGACCGTCGACGAAATAAATCTGTTTCATCGTATCATCCAGTTCAAGACCGATAGCAGCTCCCGCCGGACTAACATGTTTAAAAGAAGTAGCAGCAGGCATTCCCGTAGCTTCTTTCAGTTCTTTCACTAACTGCCATCCGTTTAAAGCATCCAGAAAATTAATATACCCCGGACGTCCGTTTAATACTTCAATAGGCAGTTCGCCTTCTTGCATAAAAATGCGTGCCGGCTTTTGGTTAGGATTACAGCCGTACTTAAGTTCTAATTCTTTTGACATAATTCGCTTGTTTGGTTTGAATTTTCTACAAAAATACAGATTATTTGTTTTTTGTCAAATAAAGTATGTACTTTTGCCAAAAACAGGAAAGAAAGGAGCAATTATGATAGACGATTTGTTGGAATACAATAACGCATTTGTCTCTCAAAAAGGATATGAAAAGTATATCACCAATAAATATCCGGATAAGAAAATAGCTATCGTAACGTGTATGGATACACGCCTTACGGAATTGCTTCCGGCTTCGTTAGGGATAAAAAACGGCGATGTGAAGATGATAAAGAATGCCGGTGGGACGATAACTCACCCTTTTGGCAGTGCAATGCGGAGTCTGTTGGTTGCCATTTATGAACTGGGGGTGAAAGAGGTGATGATTATCGGGCATTCCGACTGCGGAGCACAACACATGGACAGCGAAACCATGCTGAACCACATGCGCGAGAGAGGCGTTTCGCAAGATCATATTGACATGATGGAATATTGTGGGGTGGATTTGCGGGCATGGCTGAGCGGTTTTGACGATGGCTGCGAGGCTGTTCGCCGCAGTATGCACATTGTTGAACATCATCCGCTTATCCCGAATGATATTGTGGTGCGTGGTTTTATTATAAATTCTACCACCGGAAAATTGACAGAAGTAGAACATTCAGACAAGTAATTTATAGAATAAAGTTATGACATTGGCAAGCATTGTATGGGATGTAGACCCTGTATTGGTTCATTTAGGCTCTTTGGAAATCCGCTGGTATGGACTGATGTGGGGATTGGGATTTATCTTTGCGTACGAAATGGTATCGCGCCTGTTTAAAAAGGAAGGTTATCCCGATAATTGGGCAGACAAACTTTTTATTTATTGTATTGTGAGCAGTGTGATTGGTGCCCGATTAGGACACTGCCTGTTTTACGAATGGGATTACTATGGCGCACATCCCGCCGAGATCTTCAAAATATGGAAAGGTGGACTTGCCAGCCATGGCGGAGTATTTGCATTGATTCTGGCACTTGTCTGGTATTCGAAGAAAGTCACGAGGAAAAGCGTGTGGTGGCTGTTCGACCGCATGATACCTGCCGTAGCTGTGGTATGTATGTGTATTCGGTTTGGTAATCTGATGAACTCTGAAATATTCGGTTATCCTACTTCATTGCCGTGGGGATTTGAGTTTGTCCGTTCGCGTGAGTGGCAGGAGCTATATAACCAGAACGGAGCATCGTTACCCTGCCATCCTACTCAAATTTACGAAATGCTTTATTGTTTCGTTGCCCTGATTGTTTCGTGGGTGATGTATCATAAATACAGTTTACAGCGGCACGTGGGATTGATAACGGGCGTTTCGTTATTGATTTTCTTCGGTGCACGTTTCGGATTGGAATTCATGAAAAATCCGCAAGTGGCAGAAGAAGTAGGCATGACCTTGAATATTGGTCAGTGGTTGAGCGTGCCACTTATTGTTTTAGGTCTTTATCTGATACTGACAAGCAAAAAGCGCAAAGAGGCTTTCTGAGAAGATAATCATCTGTTTTTCTGAAAAAAATAACGCAGGGGCTTTCCTAAACTGATGTTAGGATAAGTTCCTGCGTATTCACTCTCTCATTTATTACCCAATAGAATAAAATTTTTAGCCGACAAGCTATTCGTTGCTATGAGTAGAGTTGACCTGTTTGTCGGGTAGAATTTTTATAGTACCGCTTGTAATTTTGCGGCGATATATTCCCAGTTAACCAGTTCCCAGAATGTTTTAACAAAATCGGCGCGTCGGTTGCGATAATCAATGTAGTAAGCATGTTCCCAAACGTCGATAGTCATTATAGGAGTCAAGCCGCGTTTCAATGGATTACCGGCATTGGATTCGCTGATAATTGATAAATGTCCGTCTTTATCTGCCACCAGCCATGTCCAGCCCGAACCGAACAGTCCGATTGCAGCTTTTGTAAATTCTTCTTTAAAAGCATCTACCGAACCGAAATCGCGTGTAAGCGCATCTTTTAGTGCAGCAGGCATTTGAGGCTGATGAGGCGTCAGGCTTAAGAAGAAAAATGTATGATTCCACGTTTGAGCCGCATTGTTGAAAATGCCTCCATCGGCTTGCCGGATGATATCTTCCAGTGTCGAATTTTCAAAAGGAGTACCTGCGATAAGTTTGTTCAGGTTGTCTACGTAAGTCTGTAAATGTTTTCCATAATGGAAATCAAAAGTTTCTTTGCTCATTTTCGGAGCAAGTTCTTCCGTCTTATACGGAAGTTCCGGCATTTTATGTAACATAATTGTATGGTTTTAAGTGATTATTACTAAAAATAAAACACGCTATGCTATCGGAAAGTTTTCCTTGTCTGCCTATATTTTCCTAAAGTTATAAAAAATAGTTCAGATAGCCTCTTATATTGGGAAATAAATTAATTTTGCAGCAGGATGGTTTGTTTCTTTTTGATACAAAATAAATAGATAACCAGAATATATGATGCTATTATGTAATTATTTATAATATTTGGTTAAATAAACAACGTATTATGTGTGGAATTGTAGGTTATATAGGAAGGCGGAAGGCTTATCCGGTATTGATTGACGGATTACGCCGGTTGGAGTACAGAGGTTATGACAGTGCAGGCGTGGCATTGATAAATGAGAAAGGCGAGTTGAATGTTTATAAATCGGTAGGAAAAGTAGCCGATTTGGAACGGGAGACAGAAGGTAAAGACGTGTCGGGACATGTGGGAATCGCACATACGAGATGGGCTACCCACGGCGAACCGAGTACAGCGAATGCGCATCCACATTGTTCTTGTCATGGTAATCTGGCTTTGGTGCATAATGGGATTATAGAAAATTATGCTACGCTAAAAGAGAAACTCTGCGCAAAAGGTTATGTGTTTAAGAGTAACACCGACACAGAGGTGTTGGTACAGCTTATTGATTACATTCAAACCCACGGCGCACCCGATTTGTTGACCGCAGTACAGTTGGCTTTGCGTGAAGTCGTAGGGGCATACGCCATTGCGGTTATCGACCGTAACCGCCCCGACGAGATAGTTGCCGCACGCAAAAGCAGTCCTTTGGTAGTAGGCATAGGCGAGGGGGAATACTTTTTGGCATCCGATGCCACTCCGATGGTGTCTTATATTAATAAGGTGGTTTATCTGGAAGATGGCGAGATAGCTGTGCTTCGGGCAGGCGAAATTTTGAAGATTGTCGATTTAAATAATGTTGAGTGTGCTCACGAAGCACAAACCGTAGCCATGAATTTAGGGCAGTTGGAAAAAGGAGGATATGCTCATTTCATGCTGAAGGAAATCTTCGACCAGCCTGATTGCATCAGCGATTGTATGCGCGGAAGGATTAACCCGAATACGTGCGAAGTTCTATTGTCGGCGGTAGATACGCACAAAGAAAAACTGGCTGAAGCCAAGCGTTTTGTGATAGTGGGCTGCGGAACTTCATGGCACGCCGGACTGATAGGAAAGCAGTTGATTGAAGCATTCTGCCGTGTCCCGGTAGAGGTAGAATATGCTTCAGAGTTCCGTTATTGCAATCCGGTTATCTCGTCGGATGATGTGGTGATAGCCATTTCGCAGAGTGGGGAAACAGCCGACACGCTTGCTGCCATCGAACTTGCCAAACAGCGTGGGGCTTTTATATATGGCATCTGCAACGTAGTGGGTTCTTCTATCGCACGTGCCACTGATACAGGCTCTTATATTCACGTAGGTCCGGAAATCGGGGTGGCTTCTACAAAAGCCTTCACAGGTCAGGTGGTGGTACTGGCTTTGCTGGCACTCGCTCTCGGTAAAGTAAAAGGTACGCTTCCTGAAAAAGAATACCACGATACGGTTGCTGCCCTGATGGAAATTCCCGGTAAAATGAAACAGGTGTTATCGGAAAATGCTTTCATTGCCGACTTGTCTAAAATGTTTACTTATGCGCGTAATTTTATTTACTTGGGACGTGGTTATGCTTATCCGGTGGCATTGGAAGGAGCCTTGAAACTGAAAGAAATATCTTATATTCATGCCGAAGGATATCCTGCCGCCGAAATGAAACACGGCCCGATTGCGCTGATAGATGCGGAAATGCCGGTGGTGGTAATCGCTACTCAATCGGCACTTTATGAAAAAATAGTCAGCAATATTCAAGAGATCAAGGCCCGTAAGGGGAGGGTAGTGGCCATTGTTACGCAGGGCGATACCGTGATTCGCAGCCTTGCCGATTACAGTATCGAACTTCCGCCGACGCTGGAGTGTTTGAATCCGCTGATAGCCGCTATTCCGTTACAGTTGTTGGCATATCATATTGCAGTTTGTAGGGGCATGAATGTTGACCAGCCTCGTAATTTGGCAAAATCCGTGACCGTAGAATAAAAAGTGTCTGGTGTTTGCGTTTTTTTATAACTTAAAACCTGATTACGTATGAAGTTCTGCGTGAATCTTATTACCTTTGTCCGGTACTCATTTATATAATGTATTCTATTTTATTCCGTTATGAGAAAAAATATCTTGTTTGGAGTCTTGGCATTAACTGCGGTGCTGACGGGTTGTAACAGCGATGAGCAGAAAGCGGGACAGTTATTTCAACGTGCCGAAATAGCTTATGCTACCGGAGATTATAATTTGGTAAAACTTCAGATAGACAGCATTCGTACGCTCTATCCGAAAGCATTTGAAGTTCGTAAGGCAGGAATTGCATTGATGCAGCGTGCCGAACTGGAAGAACAGAAGAAAACATTGGCGTATTTAGACAGCATGATGGCAGTCAAGCAGGCATCGCTCGACTCGATTAAAGGAAATTTTGTTTTGGAAAAAGATACGGCTTATCAGGAAACGGGTAATTATTTTTATCCTACTCAGGTCGTTGAACGGAATATCGGGCGTTCGTTCTTGCGCGGACAAGTAAGCGAAGCGGGCGAAATGTCTGTTACTTCTATATATTGCGCTGGAGGAAGTATCCATCATACGGCGGTGAAAGTCAGTGTTGGCGACATGTTTGCCCAGACTCCTGATTCGCCGGACAGCTATGAAACTACCGATTTGGGGCGGAATATCGAAAAGGCTGACTATAAATTGGGTAATGACGGTGGCGTAATTGCCTTTATAACAGCAAACCGTGATAAGAAGAATATACGTTTGGAGTTTATTGGCGACCGTAACTATACCACTTATATGCAGCCGAATGATGTGAAAGCAATAGCTGAATTAAGTAATCTCGCACGTATTTTGTCGGGTATTGAAGAAATAAAGAAAGAACAGAAAGAAGCCAATCTGAAAATTCAGTTTGTAACCCGTAAAATGGAAGAGCAAGAAAAAAATGAGGCAAACGAGTAACCGAAAATGGATAAGCGGAGAGTGAACCTGCTTAAACGTTCTTGTCTTGCACGGTCACAGGAAGAAATACTTGGTCTGTATATCCCCCTAAAAAACGCAACCGTTAGTATGGCATATCTCATGCGGATGCGTTAACCATTTCTATTCGGAGAGTTACTGGGTTTTACCGTTAGTGTTTTTCAACGTTCCTGACTAAACCGGAAAGCGCTGAAAACAAGTCTGTTAAAAGTTGGAGTCACTTCAATAAAAAACGGGATGTAGAACAAACGCTGCATCCCGTTTTTTATGTATCAAGTTATTCGCTTCTCTCGTCTTTTTGGCGAATTTCTACGCGGCGGATTTTTCCGCTGATGGTTTTCGGAAGTTCGTCGACAAACTCAATCACCCTCGGATATTTGTAAGGAGCCGTTACGCGCTTAACGTGGTCTTGAAGCTCTTTTATCAGTTCGGGGCTTGCCTTGTCTTTATAATCCTTAGCCAAAACGATGGTTGCTTTAACCACCTGACCGCGTATTTCGTCGGGCACTCCCGTGATGGCACATTCAACAACTGCCGGATGAGTCATCAGTGCGCTCTCTACTTCAAACGGTCCAATCCGGTAGCCCGAACTTTTAATCACATCATCCGCACGTCCCACAAACCAATAATAACCGTCTTCATCGCGCCAAGCCACGTCGCCCGTATAATAAACATTATCGTGCCAAGCCTCGTGAGTAAGTTCAGGGTCGCGATAGTATTCTTTAAACAAGCCTAACGGTTTTCCTTTATCGGTGCGAATCACAATCTGTCCCTGCTCGCCGTCTTCTGCCGGACGTCCGTCGGGTTTCAGCAAATCAATGTCGTATTGCGGATTAGGTACGCCCATGCTTCCCGGTTTCGGTTCCATCCACGGGAAAGTAGCCAGTGTCAGTGTCGTTTCTGTCTGTCCGAAGCCTTCCATCAGGCGTATGCCCGTTATCTTTTTAAAAGTCTCGTAAACCGAATAGTTCAATGCCTCTCCTGCCGTAGTACAATACTCTAATGATGATAAATCATACTTCGATAAGTCTTCACGTATCAGGAAGCGATAGATGGTTGGAGGCGCACAAAGCGATGTAATACGATAGTCATGTATTTTTTTCAGAATATCTGCCGGGGTAAACTTCTCATGGTCGTACACGAAGATGTTGGCTCCGGCTATCATCTGACCGTAAAGTTTTCCCCATACAGCCTTGCCCCATCCCGTGTCGGCAATGGTGAAATGCAGGCTGTCTTCATGCAGGTTATGCCAGAAGCATCCCGTAGAAATATGTCCTAACGGGTAAGTAAAATCATGAGCCACCATTTTAGGCTCACCCGTAGTGCCGGACGTGAAATACATCAGCGAGATGTCATCGTTTGTGTTTACTTGAGCCGGACGTACGAAAGGAGCAGCATGTTCGATGCCCGTGTGGAAATTCTCGAATCCTTCCGGATATTCCGGTCCTACGCTTACCAGTTTCTCTACCGAAGGAGAGTCCGCCATTGCGTCTGAGATATGTCCCGTGATGACCGGTTCTCCGGCTGCGACGATTACTTTTATATCGGCAGCATTACAGCGGTATACGATGTCTTTCTTTGTAAGCAAGTGAGTGGCAGGTATTGTTACCGCCCCCAGTTTATGTAAGGCAATGATGGAAAACCAGAACTCATAGCGACGCTTCAGGATAAGCATTACCTTGTCACCGCGTCCGATGCCGAGGCTTTGAAAGTAAGAAGCCGTCATGTCACTATACTTCTTCAAGTCGGCAAAAGTGAATTGGATATGTTCTCCTTTATCGTTTGTCCAAAGCAATGCTTTCTTATCCGGACATTCTGCTGCCCATGCGTCTACTACATCGTATCCGAAATTGAAGTTTTCGGGTACTTTTATTTTAAAGTTCTTTATGAAATCCTCTTGTGAGGTGAAATGGGTCTGTTCTAAGAATCTTTCTAACATGGATGTATCAAGTTGTTTGTTATTGCATAACGATAGCTAAAAATTTAACCGTTTTCCCGTCTAATGCTTTCATGCCGTGGGGAAGGGAAGAGTTGAAGTAAAGGCTGTCGCCGGGATTTAAGACCAATTCTTTTCCGTTGATGCTGAGTAACAGCCGTCCTTCTATAACTAAGTTAAATTCCTGTCCGCTATGCGTATTGTAATACATTGGTGTATCATCGGGTTTAGGCTCTACTGTAACGATAAACGGGTCGGCTTTCCGGTTGCGGAATCCCGAAGCCAGCGACTCGTATTTGTAGGCTTTGGTGCGTTCTACAGAGATGCCTGTTCCTTTGCGTGTGAGGAAATACGAACTCATTTTCGGTTCTTCACCGAACATCAGTACATCAAGGGGAATGTCAAACCGGTGAGCTATGCGCTGCAAGGTACTTACCGAGATGTCACTTTCGCCCGACTCGATTTGCTGATATTGTTTCAAATCAAGCTGACAATCTGCTGCCATTTCTTCGATGCTCAAGTCTAAAGCGTCACGCAATCCGCGTACTCGTTCGCCTATTTGTTTTATTTGTTCGTCCATGGTGTGATTTAGTTTGTTTCGTCAAAAATACGAAAGATTTCGATAAATACCACAAAACAGGCACGGATTTCACTCTAAATACATTCGCTTTTGTAAAAAAAACGTGTATCTCAGTAATCCGTGCCTGAATGATTTGAGGTATCAACCTCGTATGTCAGTAATGACTTTTCAATCGTTAATCGTCAATGCGAAGGATTTCACCGGTTTCATCAAGAAGGACATCCATCTCATCCCATACTTCTACTTCATAGTAAGTTCCTTTGGGTGTTTCGTAACATTCGGCATCTTCGTCAAGGTAAGAATGTGTGCCGTACTTGTTGTTCAACGTTGACTTAACTGCTTCCGGAAGCTGGCTTGAACGAATGTCGTAGTTGGTATATACCCAAGTTTCATCGCTGTGGGTAAAGTATACATCTTTTTCTTTACCGTCATGGCGGATTTCTATTTCAATCAGTCCGTCGTCGAAATCTCTGTCTGTGATGCGGTAGCCCGGATACTTTTCATTCAGTACATTCTCAATGCCTTTGAGCGTACCTTGCGAGTCTCCGCCATCGGTGGGGATGTCGCTTACCGGACGTTGGATTTCATTGCCGGCTGCATCCATATAAACCTTATGTTCGCGGTCGCCTTGCTCTAATTCGATACAGTAATATCCTTCCGTGTTGTCTGGTGTGAAGTATTGGTCCACATCATCGATTCGGTAGTTCGGATAATTGGTGCTGACAAACGTCGTTACTACATCGGGGATATTCCGCTTTCCGTATTCTCTCTTAGTCCGTTGCCATGTTTCCGACTTGTCGAACCAGATTTCATACTTCGAGTTGTCATAGATGATTTCCACTTCCGTTCCGTTATCTTCCTTGTCAATATCCACGATTCTCGCTCCCGGATAGTTTTGTTCTATCCAGCTGTTGATACCGGTTGTCGGAGCTTGAGGCAGGTAACCTGTGTAGTCGTTCGGCTTGCCGTCCGAGTCCACCTCTTCGCTTATCATAATGCCATCTTCTGTGTAGCAGATATCGAATTCCAATCCGGCGTTATTCACTTCAATCACGTAGAGAGTGGGAACGCCGTTTCTTTCCAATACATCCACGGTGTCGTCGTGCGTCCACGATGCGTAAGTACTGCTACTGAACGCTGTGTTCACAGCCTCAGGCAGCGAAGCAAACGGGATTTCAGTTTTCGTCATTCCCCAGCTTGCGCTGTTCAGTTCATACCATGCCGTAGCTTCTCCTCCGTCATCCGTGAAGTTGGCAACGGCATATCCGTCTTGTATCGACCAGCTTGCACGTGTATCTCCAAATCGGGTTTGGAAATCGTCTAATACAGCTTGTGGCACGTTACCATCGTTGTTTGTAGGCTCATTGTCATTGCTACATGCAGCCAATGTGAGCATTCCACTGATTAACAGTGTCCAAAAAGATACTTTTTTCATAACCCAATCCTTTTTATGTTTCTGCGGCAAACTTATCATGCAATTCTGAAAAGAAACTGAAAACTATCCATCAATTTATTTTTTTGAGTCTATCCGTAAGTTTTTTACCATTTGCGGAAATAAGTAATAGAACGGTCTGTTGAGGTGTGAAGTTGGCTGGAAGTACGTACACTGACGATTATTCTTATATGAGGTTCTGTTTGTCTAATAAATTTGATATAAGGAATAAAAATATATTTTTTCATAGCAAATTCTATTCAATCATTGTAATTGAAAACTAATATGGCATCCTCGTGTGAATCAGGGTTAATTCCATAAATTAATTTGCGATTTTCATCTACTACAAAATCTGATAAGGGCTCTTCTAAAATAAATTGTTTAATAGGTTTTCCCTCCCAATTATAAAATTCTATTATAGAAGAATGTTTCTTTTCTAAATCGCCCCAAGGGACTCCCGAATATAAAGCATATACCCCTTCTGGAGTTGAAGCTAAAGCCTCATAATAAACCACGTTATTATCTACATTGTATTTATATTTTCCTCCGGGCTTTGCTTCTTCAAATAAATAGAAATCGGGAGCATCGGTAACTCCGACAAAACCGTTTAATTTTAATTTACCATTTTTTATTTTACCAAATTCCAAGCGGTTAATAAAGAAGTATGCTACAGCAAAAGAAGTTTGTGAGACAGAAAGCCAGCAGTCATCAAACTCTGTATAATAAGCATCACCTAGTTCTTTTTCCAAAGTGAACGTATTAGGCAATTTATCCAATGAATAATAATCGTCCAAATTCCATAATTCACGTGTTGATAATCTACTATTACTTCTTTTTAAGAAATATTGTTGATTAGCTACATAGTTGATTTCCCAAAAAAAACGTCCGTCTGAAACTGGATGTTTGGTTTCATTTAACAATATGGCTGTGGAGTCTGTCAGAAGAAAAGTTGCATAGTTGTCTGTGGCATGATCTCTGAACGCGAATTGATTGGATGGCATATTTTTAATGACAGTTGGCATCAAATATTCATTTCGACCGTTTCCTCTATGTCCAAAAGAATAAAGAAATTTCAAATTGGGACGAGAATATACATAAAAGAAATCGGTAGCATTTGAATGGACATCACGCAATACTAGATAATCTGTCGTTGTATATATGTTACCAAACTTGATGATTTCTTGGAGAGTCTTTAAGGATGGTTGAAGTTTCTGGGAAACTGCGAAGTTTTTCTCTATTGTTTTTTCTTGTTTACAAGAACACACACACATAAGCATAAAAGGAGTGATAATACTATATATCCTTTATTTATGTATATTGATAACATTTTGAGTAAGAAATTTAGATGTAATTTTATAATGCGAATCAGGAAGCCAACTTCTGATTCGCATTATAAATTATTGAGTAAAATCAAAACTGTTTCTTAATGCAAGCTCAGTTAATCCAAATATAGATAATCGTAATGCACCAACGGACGCTGACCGTGTTTACCCAACTGTTTGCGGGCTTCTGCCGAGTCGGTAGCAATGCGTCCTACACCGATAGGCTGCCCTTCGGCATCCATTATTTTTACGATGTCATCCTTCTCAAAGTCGCCCACGATGCGTTCTACCCCGATGGGCAATATACTCACCGCCTTGTCGCCCCGGATAACCTCTGTGGCATGTTGGTTCAAGTGCAGTTCGCCTTTGGCGAAGCCTTCGCTGTGGGCTATCCACTTCTTGACGCTCGAAACCTCTTCGGTGGCGGGAATGAACCGCGTGTGTACCGTTTCGTCGGGGCGCAGCAGCAAGTCGGGCAGGATGTTGTCACGCTTTCCGTTGGCTATAATTACCGTGATACCCTCGTCGGCAACCTTGCGGGCAATGGTGGTTTTGGTCAGCATACCGCCCCGCCCGAAACCCGACTTCTCTGTGCGGATGTAGTCCGACAAATCCTTGCCCTGTTCCACCTCCCGGATAACCGACGTACCCGGTTCGGAAGGAGAGCCGTTATAAATACCGTCAATGTTGCTCAGAATGATTAACGCCTGCATGTCCATCATCGAAGCAATCATGCCCGACAGCTCGTCGTTATCGGTAAACATCAGTTCGGTGACGGAGATGGTATCGTTTTCGTTGACGATGGGGATAACCCCGTTTTCCAACATCACCCGCATACAGTTACGCTGGTTCAGGTAATGTCGGCGCGTGCCGAAACTTTCTTTCGTGGTAAGCACCTGCCCTACGGTGATGCCATGCTCGCGGAAGAGTTCGTAATAACGGTTAATCAGTTTTGCCTGACCTACGGCGGAGAAAAGCTGACGCTGCTCCACGCTGTCTAACCGGCGTTGAGGCTTCACCTCGCTGCGTCCCGAAGCAACCGCTCCCGATGAAACCAACACCACTTCGACGCCCCCCTTATGAAGCTCTGCCACTTGGTCGACCAGTGCCGACATCCGCGTAACGTCCAGCGTCCCGTCGCGGCGTGTTAATACATTGCTGCCTATTTTTACGGCAATTTTATGAAACTGATAGTCCATCGTTTTTCCTGTTTTTTTTGATGTGTATGCAAAGATACAATTTATTGTAAAACAAGTACCTGAACCTCCCGTAAAAAACTACCGCATGTGTTTGCCTGCGCATCCCATAGCGTTGGCCGGTTCATGCGGTAGTTTTTTACGGTTCTACCCCATGCGTTTTTTGAGCATGTTGTTACCGCCCGTAACGTGTAGTGGAGCGGCAAAATGCTTTGGCATTTTATTCCCATCGCCCACATTGCGGATAACGGATTTTGTGGTAAATTTGCAGCGGAATCTAAAGCTGTTTTTTCTTATGGTAAAAGCAATTTTCTTTGATGTGGACGGGACACTGCTTTCGTTTAAAACCCATAAAGTACCTGCGTCTACGCGCGAAGCGTTGAGGCTGTTGCGCGCAAAAGGCGTTAAAGTGTTTATCGCTACGGGGCGTCCGAAGATGCTGATGATGGAGGCTGTGGGCGACCTTGAGTTCGACGGTTATGTTACCCTGAACGGTTCGCACTGTTTCACTGCCGACCATCAAGACATTTATAAGAACTGTATTCCCAAAGACGATATCGAACGCCTCACATCCTATTGCCGCCGCTATCCGGAAATCCCGTTCGTTTTTGTAGACGAAAGCGGATGGTATATCACACACATTAATGACGATGTGGAAAACGTGTCCCGTCTGCTCGAAGTATCAGTTCCCCCGCTTATGTCCGCCGAAGCGATGCGTAATAAAGACGTGTTGCAGATAATGGGCTATTTTGGCGAAAGCGAAGAACCGAAATTTTTCTCAGAAGTGCTGACACACTGTGTACCCATGCGCTGGCATCCTCTCTTTGCCGATATAATCGTGCGGGGGAATAGCAAGAGCGAAGGCATCGACCGCGTGTTGGCTTATTACGGCATTGACCTGAGCGAAACAATGGCATTCGGCGATGGGGGCAACGATATTCCGATGCTGCGCCATGTGGCGTTGGGCGTGGCAATGGGAAACGCGGCAGAACCGGTTCGCAGCGCGGCAAATTATGTGACGACCTCGGTAGACGATGACGGCATACTGAACGCACTGAAACACTTCAATGTATTGTAATCCCGTCCGCTCAAACATGTTCTTCTGAGCCTTGACATACAGAATGTATAAAAAAAACCTTTAATATTTTGGCGGAATAAAAAAACTTACTACCTTTGCATCCGCAAACGAGAGATGTGTGTCCTCGTTTCAAAAAGAGGGATTTCCTCTGGGCTTAAGGCTTGGCCCGTTCGTCTATCGGTTAGGACGCAAGATTTTCATTCTTGAAAGGGGGGTTCGATTCCCCCACGGGCTACAAAATAAACAAAATCAAGAACAATATTAAAGATTAGTCGAGATGGCAAATCACAAATCATCTATTAAGAGAATTAGACAAGACGAAAAGAGAAGACTTCACAATAGATATTATGCAAAAACCATGCGTAATGCAGTGAAGAAACTTCGTGCTACAACTGACAAGGCAGAAGCTATTGCCATGTATCCGAAAGTGCAGAAAATTTTGGATAAGTTAGCTAAGCGTAACATTATTCACAAGAATAAAGCTGCTAACTTGAAGTCAAAATTGGCTGTGCATATCACAAAATTGGCTTAATAACTGCTTTATTTGCAAAAGATAATAAGGTCGGATTTAAAATCCGGCCTTTTGTCGTTTTAGGGTTTTTGTTTATCTGATGCCCGGATCAGAGATGACGGGCACGGATCAGATTCATGAATTCTTCGCGGGTTTTGGCTTGGTTGAAAGCACCGGTGAAGTCAGAAGTTGTGGTTACAGAGTTTTGTTTTTCTACTCCTCTCATCTGCATACACATGTGTTTGGCTTCTATCACCACCATTACACCTAATGGATTCAACGTTTCCTGAATACATTCTTTGATTTGTAACGTCATGCGTTCCTGCACTTGCAGGCGGTGTGAGAAGATGTCTACCACGCGGGCTATTTTGCTCAGTCCTGTAATGTATCCGTTAGGGATGTATGCCACGTGTGCTTTGCCGTAAAAAGGCAGTATATGATGCTCGCACATGGAAAAGAAGTCTATATCTTTAACGATGACCATTTGGCTGTATGGCTCCTTGAATTTGGCAGCATTCAATACCTCTTTGGGGTCCATTTCATAACCTCTCGTTAGTGTCAGCATGGCTTTGGCTACCCGTTCAGGAGTTTTTATTAATCCTTCTCTCTCAGGGTCTTCGCCCAACAGGGACAAGATTTCTTTGTAATGCCCCATCAGTTTGCTTATTTTCTCTTCATTCCACTCCATTGGATTTTGGTTCATCGTAATCATTAGTCTAAAGGAATATTAATTTGTTCGCGTACGATGGATACTTCTTTAAAGTTTCCCGTACCTTTCAGTTTCCGCATGGCTACATGTGCTTCTTCCATGCTTTTAAAGTCTCCCACCCGGCATAGCCAGCGAGGTGGTTGGAAATAGGTATATACCGGCATGTCAGGAAATTCTTCTTTTACTTTTTGGGCTACTCTGTTCGCCTCGTTACGTGCCTGACGGGAGTTGTTCCCGGCATAAACTTGTACACGGAACCCGCGTGCTTTTAACGTGCGTTGCGGTTCTGCCGTACTGGTAGGTATATAGCGTTTTCCTATCAGATTGGTAATCTGTTTGTCTTGATGGATGGTTACGACACCTTCTCCGGGCTGGCGGATTTGTAAACTTTCCACGATGCTTTGCTGGGCGTTTGCCATGCCTGCCGTAAGCAAGAACGCAAGAATCAGAAGATTTTTCATCATGACCGGAACGATTAATATGATGTGGTTATTGATAATAGTTACCGCTCAGGTAAAGAATCCGACAAATGTAAACATTCATCGGACTCTTCTTTTCTATGCGGGATGGTTAGAATTATTATTTAAAAGCGTCGATAATGCCTTTGAAGTCTGCTGCTTTCAAAGCTGCGCCACCAATCAGACCGCCATCAACGTCCGGATTAGCGAACAATTCTTTTGCATTTGAAGGTTTGCAGCTTCCGCCGTACAAGATAGAAGTATTGTCTGCTACTTCCTGACCATATTTAGCAGCAACCAAAGAACGGATGTGAGCGTGGATTTCCTGAGCTTGTTCGGGAGTTGCGGTTTTGCCTGTACCGATAGCCCATACCGGTTCGTAAGCCAAGATTACTTTGCTGAAATCTTCGGCAGACAAAGAGAATACAGAAGCCAACTGAGCTTCTACTACTTCGTTCTGTTTGTTAGCTTCGCGTTCTTCCAATACTTCGCCGATGCAGAAAATCGGTTTCAGGTTATTAGCCAGAGCCAGTTTTACTTTTTCTTCAAGGATTTCTACTGTTTCGTGATAATAAGCACGACGTTCAGAGTGACCCAAGATAACATATTGTGCGCCCGTAGAAGCTACCATTTCAGCTGAAACTTCTCCTGTATATGCGCCAGAAGCCTTGTCTGCACAGTTTTCTGCACCTACGCCGATGATGTTTTTGTCAACAATCGGAGTTACAGAAGCCAAGTGGATAAACGGAGTACAGATAATAACGTCGCAGTTCGGTTTGTCGGCGGTTAAAACTTCGTTTAATTCTTTTGCCAAAGCGATACCTTCTTGCAGGTTCTTGTTCATTTTCCAGTTACCTGCTACAATGTTCTTTCTCATTTTATTTAATTTTTAAAGGGTTAATATATAAATTTTAGTTGCTTGCTTCTTGTTCTTTCTTTTGCCGTCGGTTGCGTATCTTTAGCCATATCAAATCGCCCACAGTAAGTACGAGCAACGGAGCAATAAACCAGATAAACACTTCCAGCAGTTTATGTATCGTGGTTTTTTTGTTCAAGTGTCCGAAAGGAAGTTCGTCAAGCGGAGCTTTCAGTTGATATTCGTCCGGAAGGTTAGATACGCTCCATTTTTGCAGTACCGTTCCTTTTTTCAGCAATACCAATCCCGGATTGGAACGCACGATGGTTTTTAGTGTAATTTCATCCATGAGTGCAAAGGGATATTCGGCTCCGGTATTTTCTTGCCACGCGGCAATGTCTTCCTCGGTCGATGCAGTGAGGCAGAGGAAACGATATCCGTGTTCAATGCTGTAATCATATATTTCATTGATTAAGTCCATGCCGCTGTCGTCTGCTATATGAAGCCACGGGGCAATGAGCAGGAATGTATAACTGCTGTCATTCAATATTTCTTCGGTAAGATCGGTTCCGTCTTCCATCGAAGTTATGGCAAAGTCGTGAATAGGAGGTTCGTATCCCTTTTCTTTTACAACCGTTTGAGAGCTGACAAATGTCCACGTCGTATCGCTCGGAAAGTTTTCGATGGTAAAATCTTTCTTTTCCCCGTTTTTTTCGTACGTAAATATGGTTTCATACGTGGTAGGCTTTTCCCCTTCGGGGATTTCCATGCTTTGAGGAATGTTTGCACCGATGTGGTAGGGGCGAAAATCGAATATGGGTAAATATTGGAGGCAGAACAGCGAGAAGAAAATGATAAATACGGCACTATATAGCGATATGAGCCAATCGACTTTCCGTGTTACGAGCTTGAACAGACAGTCGTTATGCTTGAAAACCACGATGGCGGCGGCAAGCAGAACGATGTTTTTAAAAAAGGTTTCCCAGTTGGTAAGCACAACGGCATCGCCGAAACACCCGCAGTCTGAAATCGGGTTGTCGATAGCCAGCCAGAGCGTAAGTGGAGTCATGAACGACATGAACAGCAGCGTGAGTAAAGGCGCTACCCTCCGGCGGATTCCGAAAAACAAATAAATGCCGATAAGAAACTCAAGCACTCCCATGGCTAAAGCAAAAAGATAGGGGACAACACCGGTACTCAGGCTGAACAATCCCCACGCTTCCAGATAGTCTTGTACTTTATATACAGTACCTAAAGGGTCATTTGCCTTGACAAAACCGGAAAACAGAAACGTTCCTGCCAGTAAGAATCGGCAGACGTTTGTTCCTATAACCATTGCTTTATGTAAATGTTTACTCTCCAAATTCTAATTTGATTAGTCCGAATACGGCATAGTTAATCATATCCATGTAGTTGGCATCAATACCTTCGGATACCAGCGTTTCGCCACTCAGCGATTCAATCTGCTTCGTGCGGTATATTTTCATCAGAATCAAGTCTGTATACGAGGTGGTACGCATACTGCGCCATGCTTCGTCATAATCATGATTCTTTCGTAACATCAGTTCAAGCGTTTGCTTGGCATATTTATCATAAAGCTCCAATGCACGTTTCTCATCCATATCGTCGGTTTCGGCATATCCCAGCTCCAACTGGATAAGTCCGATGATTCCGTAATTCACAATACCTATAAGCTCCGGACGTATTCCTTCGTCTACTAAAGTTACACCTTTTACTTCGATGCTTCGTATTCGGTTTGCTTTGATAAACAGCTGGTCGGTAACCGAAGACGGGCGCATGATGCGCCATGCAGCGCCATAGTCGTGCAGCTTTTTTGCAAACAAGTCGCGGCAAACCGTCATGACATGTTCAAACTGTTGCTTGGTATCTTTCATGTGTTATACTTTATATATAATATATGGTTGGGCAAAGTTACTTATTTTTCGGGGAGCACGCAATAAAAGAATAGCTAAATTACGCACATTCGTTTTACCCTGTTTGAAGGGGGCAAAACGCTATGGGATGTTTTCCCTGTTCCATCCGCTAGTTTGCTGTAACGCATCCGCATGTTTTGGGTAACACATGCGGATGCGTTTCAGGCGGTTTTTGTCTGTTTGGGAAGGTTTGTTTCATTCAACCCCGTTTGTGCTGAATTTTTGATGCTTTTTGCATGATTTACCATTGTGATTCTTCTGTCGAAGGCTTATCTTTGCAACTGTATATAACGTTAACACATAATAATATATGAAGAACAAATTTGCATTTTTGCTCCTTTTGTTTTCTTTCCTTTCGTGGGGGACTTCTGTCCGTGCGGCAGAAGAAAAAGACTACGTGGCTTATCTTTTTACGTATTTTACGGGAAATCATATCAGTGAAGAAGCTGTCTGTTATGCGGTGAGCATGGATGGATACACTTATTGGGCGCTGAACGATAACAAACCGGTACTCGATTCGAAAATAATCAGTTCGACGGGAGGCGTGCGAGACCCTCACATCTTGCGTTGTGAAGATGGAAAGACCTTTTATATGGTGGTAACCGACATGGTAAGTGGGAACGGATGGGACTCTAACCGTGCTATGGTGATGTTGAAATCTACCGACTTGGTTAACTGGACGCATTCAATCATCAACATGCAGAAACGGTATCCGGGGCAGGAAAAGCTGAAACGTGTATGGGCACCTCAAACTGTTTTCGACCACGAGGCAGGAAAATACATGGTGTATTGGTCGATGCTTTACGAAGGTGGGGCAGATGTCATTTATTATGCCTATGCTAACGATGATTTTACCGACCTCGTAGGCGAGCCGAAACCGCTGTTTATCCCTGAAAACAAATTGTCGTGCATCGACGGGGATATTGTGTACAAAGACGGAGTTTACCATCTGTTTTATAAAACGGAAGGTCACGGAAACGGCATCAAAGTGGCAACAACCCGTTCGCTTACGTCCGGACAGTGGACCGAGGAGCCTGATTACAAACAGCAAACCAAAGAAGCTGTGGAAGGTGCAGGCACGTTTAAATTGATAGGGCAGGATAAATATATACTGATGTATGATGTATATATGAAAGGCAAATACCAGTTTACCGAAACTACCGACCTGAAACATTTTAAGGTAATAGATAGCGAAGTAAAGATGAATTTTCATCCGCGCCACGGAACAATTATTCCGATTACACGTGCGGAGTTGAAGCGCATCACCGATAAATGGGGCAAACCTGCCGAGTTAGGCGAACTTCCCAATAATCCTGTGCTTCCCGGTTTTCATGCCGATCCGGAGGTGCTTTACTCTCATCAGACAAACAAGTATTACATTTATTCTACTACCGACGGTCAGCCGGGATGGGGAGGCTGGTACTTTACCGCATTTTCTTCGCCTGACTTGAAAGAATGGACATACGAAGGAGTTATGCTCGACCTTCGTTCGCCACAGGTAGCGTGGGCAAACGGGAATGCTTGGGCACCTGCCATCGAGGAAAAACAAATAGACGGCAAGTATAAATATTTCTTTTATTATAGCGGAAACCCCAAAACTGGGGGAGGCAAACAGATAGGCGTAGCGATAGCCGATTCGCCCACAGGCCCGTTTGTCGACATGGGCTATCCTATCGTAACCGAATCGCCGGCTGGAGGAGGTCAGCAAATAGACGTAGATGTGTTTACCGACCCTGTTTCCGGAAAGTCATACCTTTATTGGGGAAACGGATATATGGCAGGTGCTGAACTGAATGCCGACATGGTTTCAATAAAAAAAGAGACTCTGAAGGTGATGACACCCAAAGGCGGAACGCTGAAAGATTACAATTACCGTGAAGCTCCGTACGTGTTCTACCGCAATGGACTGTATTACTTCTTATGGTCGGTAGACGATACGGGTTCGCCCAACTACCATGTGGCATACGGAACATCAGACTCTCCGCTCGGTAAAATAAAGGTAGCCAAAGACCCGATTGTGCTAATCCAATCTCCCGAACAGGAGATTTATGGGCCGGCTCACAACGCTGTGGTATGTAAACTGGGTACAGACGAATGGTATATCGTATATCACCGCATCAATAAGAACTATCTGAAAAACGAGCCGGGTATCCATCGCGAAGTATGTATCGACCGTATGGAGTTTAATCCCGACGGCACCATCAAGCGTGTGAAACCTACCTTATAATCTTATTAAAATACGAATGGTATGAACGGATTAAAACTTTGGGCAGCTTTAGGCTTTTGCCTTTGTGCTTCATCGGCTGCGGCACATGTAGAAGATGTGATGAACGAGCCGGATTCAGTTTATTTGTTTTCGTATGCCACGGTATCCGACGACGGACGCAGCGGACTTAAATTTGCATGGAGTCCTGACGGAAACAAGTGGTTCGGCATCGGTAACGGTTACGGTTATGTAAAGTGCGATTACGGAGCATGGGGCGCGGAAAAACGTATGTTGAAGCCCGAACTCCGCCGCGATGAAAACGGGGTGTGGCATTGCATTTGGCAGTTGAACGGAAACGGGAAAGAGTTTGCTCATGCTGCTTCTGAAGATTTGATGAAGTGGAAACGCCAGTCGTATTTTACGGATAAGCAGTTTATAACATACGTTCCGGAAGAATGGATACAATACCCTGTACAAAGTGTCCTGATAGACGGAGCGCAAGAACACGGAACGGTTCAGAAAATAGCATGGGACGAAGTCAACCGGCTGATTCAGTTTGCCGACTACCGTGCGTACAAGGCTCAGTTGCATGACGAACGTACGGAGCAAGATGCGCAACGGTTTGCTGGACTCAACACTGTAAATATGACACTGACCACCTGCCCTGATTCGGCGAAAAGTATAAGCGACAAGCTGATAGGAATTTTCTTTGAAGATATTAATTATGGAGCAGACGGAGGTTTATATGCAGAACTGATTCAAAACCGCGATTTCGAATACAGTCTGAACGATCGCCAAGAGTGGAACTCCACCTACGCATGGACGTTGAAAGGCGAAGGCACGAGGATGGCTGTTGAAACCGCCGAGCCGCTTCATGCCAATAATCCGCATTATGTAGTGTTAGAAACGAAAACTCCCGGAGCTTCGTTGATTAATTCCGGCTTCGATGGTATTGTGGTGCGTAAAGGTGAGAAGTATGATTTCTCTGTCTTTGCGCGTACGCCGGGTAAAAGCGGAAAAATAAGAGTTAGCCTGCAAGATGGTAAAGGTAATGAACTTGCCTCGGAAGTCGTAACGGTTGCTTCTCGAAATTGGAAGAAGCAAACAGCCGTGTTGATACCCCAAGCCGATGCCGATGATGCCGTATTGGTACTGTCTCCCCAGAAACAGGGGAAATATGTCTTGGATATGATTTCGCTCTTCCCACAGCATACGTTTAAAGGGCGTAAGAATGGTTTGCGTGCTGATTTGGCTCAGACGCTTGCCGATTTGCATCCGCGCTTTGTGCGTTTTCCGGGAGGTTGCGTGGCTCATGGTAACGGAATCGACAACATCTACCGCTGGAAGAACTCGATAGGTCCGTTAGAAACTCGTAAGCCCATGAGGAATCTGTGGGGATATCACCAGACAATGGGATTAGGATATTATGAATATTTTCAGTTCTGTGAAGATATTGGCGCAGAACCTCTGCCGGTGCTGGCTGCCGGAGTACCCTGCCAAAACTCAGCTTGCATTCCGGGAAAACTCTTGAGCGGAGGGCAGCAGGGAGGAATCCCAATGGAAGAAATGGATGAATATGTGCAAGATATTCTGGACCTGATAGCCTATGCCAACGGTGATCCGAAGCAAAACAAATGGGCAAAAATGCGTGCCGAAGCCGGACATCCCAAACCTTTTAATCTGAAATACATAGGCATTGGCAATGAAGACTTGATTACAGATGTGTTTGAAGAGCGTTTTACCATGATTTATAAGGCGATAAAAGCGCAACATCCGGATATAACCGTAATCGGAACAGTGGGACCATTTTATGAAGGAACCGACTATGAAGAAGGATGGGAATTGGCTACACGTTTAAATGTACCGATGGTAGACGAACATTATTATAATACGCCGGGATGGTTTATCAATAACCAAGATTATTATGACCGTTACGACCGTTCCAAATCGAAAGTTTATTTAGGTGAATATGCTGCTCATTTGCCCGGTCGTCCGAACAATATTGAGACGGCATTGGCTGAGGCTTTGTATTTGACGGCAGTAGAACGGAACGGCGATGTGGTTTCGATGACTTCTTATGCTCCTTTGCTGGCGAAAGAAGGGCATACGCAATGGAATCCTGACTTGATTTATTTCAATAATAAGGAAGTAAAGCCTACTGTGGGATATTATACGCAACAGTTGTTCGGACAGAATTCGGGCGACACGTATATCCCTACGGAGCGGAAGGTTGACAATACGCGGATGGATGTGCAGAAGCGTATTGCTTCGTCGGTGATTCGTGACAGCCGTACGGGAGACTTGATCGTGAAACTGGTAAATCTGCTTCCCGTATCGGTCAAAACTGCGGTTGAATTTCCCGGTTTGGCAAACAGCAGTGCTGTGTTGCATGTCTTGTCGGGTAAACCATCCGATCAACACGCCAAGCCGCAGGAAAGTACGATAAATGTATCCGAAAAGTTTGATTATGAGATGCCGGCATATTCGCTGAGCGTAATCCGCATACCTTCGCAATTAAAAAATAACAGATAAAACCGTAATACAAATGAAAAAGTTATTGAGCATCGGGCTTTCTTTGCTTTTCGCATTGGGAGTCGTATCCGCCCTTTCATCCTGTTCGTCTTCTCAAACAGGAGAAACTTTTGAAGTGGGCAAAAATACCTTCCTTTTAAATGGTAAGCCATTCGTGGTAAAGGCTGCCGAGATTCATTACCCTCGCATTCCCGAACCTTATTGGGAACAGCGCATTCAGTCTTGTAAAGCGTTAGGCATGAATACTATTTGTCTGTACGTGTTTTGGAACCTGCATGAACAGAAACCGGGTGAGTTCGATTTTACGGGGAATAAGGATATTGCCAAGTTCTGCCGGTTGGCGCAGAAGCACGGGATGTACGTCATCGTTCGTCCCGGACCGTATGTTTGTGCCGAATGGGAGATGGGCGGTTTACCGTGGTGGCTGCTGAAAAAACAAGATGTACAGCTCCGTACTCAAGACCCGTACTATATGGAGCGCGTAGACATTTTCATGAACGAAGTGGGTAAACAGCTTGCCGACTTACAGATTACGCGCGGAGGAAACATCATCATGGTGCAGGTAGAAAACGAATATGGTTCATACGGGATAGATAAACCATACGTTTCGGCTATCCGCGACATGGTGAAAAAGGCGGGATTCACTGATGTTCCTTTGTTCCAATGCGATTGGAGTTCTAACTTTACGAATAATGCGCTCGACGATCTGCTTTGGACCGTGAATTTCGGAACAGGAGCGAACATTGACGAGCAGTTCCGCAAACTGAAAGAGCTGCGTCCTGAAACGCCGTTAATGTGTAGTGAGTTTTGGAGCGGATGGTTCGACCACTGGGGACGCAAGCACGAAACCCGCGATGCGGCTACGATGGTGAGCGGTATTAAAGACATGCTCGACCGGAATATTTCTTTCAGCCTTTATATGACTCACGGAGGAACTACTTTCGGATGGTGGGGCGGAGCGAATAACCCGGCATATTCGGCAATGTGTAGTTCGTATGATTACGATGCTCCTATCAGCGAAGCCGGATGGACTACTCCGAAATATTTCCAGCTTCGTGATTTGCTGAAACAGTATCTTCCCGACAGCGTTTCGCTTCCCGAACCTCCCGAAGCATTCCCGGTTATTGAAATTCCGGCGATTACTGAATGGCAGGTTGCTCCGCTCTTTGCCAACCTTCCCGAACCGAAACAAAGTGAAAACATCCAACCGATGGAAATGTTTGATCAGGGTTGGGGTAGCATTCTTTACCGTACGACGCTGACCGAAGACTTGAGCGGGATTCTCCATATTGATGAAGTGCATGACTGGGCACAGGTTTTCGCCGACGGCAAACTGCTGGGACGCTTAGACCGACGTCACGGTGAATTTACGCTTCCGCTGAAAGAAGCGTTGAAAAAAGGTACGCAGCTTGATATTTTGGTAGAAGCTATGGGACGTGTGAACTTCGACAAGTCTATCCACGACCGCAAAGGTATTACAAAGAAAGTCGAGGTAGTGAGCGGCGACAAAGCTACCGAACTGAAAAATTGGACGGTTTATAACCTGCCTCCTTTCTACGATTTTGTAAGCAAGAAAGCGTACAAACCCGGCAAAGCGGTAGAAGCGCCGGCATATTATCGGGCTACGTTCAACTTGGATAAGACCGGAGATACTTTCCTCGATATGCAGACATGGGGAAAAGGTATGGTATGGGTAAACGGACATGCGATGGGACGCTTCTGGGAAATCGGTCCTCAACAGACCCTATTCATGCCGGGATGCTGGTTGAAGGAAGGAGAAAACGAAATCATCGTCCTCGATTTGAAAGGCCCGGCAGAAGCAAAAGTGGTTGGATTGCAGAAACCCATCTTAGACATGCTTCGCGAAAAAGCTCCGGAAACCCATCGTAAGGACGGACAGAACCTGAACCTTGCTGCTGAAAAGCCGGTTCACAGCGGAACTTTTGCACAGGGTAACGGTTGGCAGGAAGTAAAATTTGGTGCTCCTGTAACCGGACGTTATTTCTGCTTGGATGCGGCTTCGAATTACGACGGAACAAATATTGCCGCCGTTGCCGAAATGGACGTGTTGGGAGCGGATGGAAAACCTGTTTCTCGCGAGTCGTGGAAAATTATGTATGCCGACAGTGAAGAAACACGCAGCGGAAACCGTACGGCCGATAAAGTGTTCGACTTGCAGGAAAGCACCTTCTGGCAAACCGTCGACAATACGGCATATCCTCACCAGATTGTTATCGATTTGGGTAAGAGTTATCAGGTAACAGGCTTCCGCATGTTGCCGCGTGCCGAAGCAGGTGCACCCGGTCAGATTAAAGATTATAAAGTATACGTAAAGGCATCGGACTTTAAATACTAACATTCGTTTTTCATACTTGTAACCCCGGATTTTCATTGGCTTCTTTAAAAATCAAGCCGATGGAAGTCCGGGTTTTTTCTATCTTCTTTTTTCCTCTTGTTCGATTCATCGGAATAGCTTATTTCAACTTGGTCCGGCTCGGTAAGAAGCCCGGAAAAACGCTACCCATAGAACCGGGTAACACTATGGGTAGAACCGGGCAACTCTTCCCATAGAAATGACCAACACTAACGGTAGCGTTTTTGGGGGATATAACGGCAGAAAATTCTTGCTCTGTCTGACACGCGGGAAAGTTTAAATCAGTTCATTTTTATGATATTCGGTTAATGTCCGTTGGTATATATTTCGGATAAGTATTGATTTAACTGTGGTTTGCCGAATATTGCCCATTGTAGATATGTTAACAATAATTTGTTGCTGATTAATAGTGAGTTATGGTTTTTGTTGTAGATAAAATACCACCTTTCTTCAGGCTTTTGTAGATAAGAAATCAATCCTTTTATTTCCCGCTCAGAAAAAAATACTGTTAGGTTTGCAACAGAAGTTATCAATTTTTAGTGTCAATCAACCTTAAAAGGCTTATGGAAAATAAAAGAAGTAATTTTAAAGCATGGCAATGGGCATTGCTGTTTGCTTTTATGTTTCCGGTATTGGGGTTCTCCCAAACCATCAAGGTAAGAGGAACCGTAGTTGACGCCACCGGCATGTCAATTATCGGCGCAAGTGTATTAGAAAAAGGAACTACCAACGGTGTGATTACAGACATCGACGGTAACTTTGAACTGTCTGTATCTGCCAACGGAACTTTGCAGATTTCTTATGTAGGTTTCCAGACTCAAGAAATTCCGGTAAACAATCAGACCGTATTTAAAGTAACCTTGAAAGAAGATGCGGAAGTGCTGGACGAGGTTATTGTGGTAGGTTATGGTACGATGAAGAAAAGCGACATGACCGGAGCGATTTCATCGGTTAAATCAGACGATTTGCTAAAACGTGCCACAACGAGCGCCACAGAAGCTTTGCAAGGTAAGGTGGCAGGTGTGAGTGTCTTGAAATCAGGAGGTAATGCCGGGGCCGGTATTTCTGTGAAGATTCGTGGTATCAAGACAATGGGTGATAATGAGCCGCTTTACATTATTGACGGTTATCCGGGTGATATTGATGCCATCAACCCTCAGGATATTGAGTCTATGGAAATTCTGAAAGACGGTGCTGCCGCTGCCATCTATGGTTCGGTTGCTGCAAACGGTGTTATTCTGGTAACGACGAAAAACGGTAAGAAAGGTGAGACGAAAGTAACATTCAACACGTATCTTACGTTTAACAGTGCGGCAAAGACCAATGAAATGCTCGATGCCGACGGTTGGTTGAAAGTAATGGATATGATGTATGAAAATGCCGGAGAATCGAAGCCCAATTACATTATTAAAAATGAAGATGGAAGTCTGAAAAATCCTACGGGTACGAATACCGACTGGCAAGACCAGATGTTGCGTAACGCCATGTCGCAGAACTATTATGTAAATGTTACGGGTGGCTCGGAGAATGCAAGCTATTCATTATCGTACGGTCACTCTGACGAAGAAGGTATTTTCCTCGGAAATAATTACAAGCAGGATAATGCACGCTTGAAAGTAAATATGTCGAAATATATTTTTGATTTTGATGCGACATTGAACTTTAAGTGAATTAGTCAAGACTTAATCTGACAGTTACGCATAAAAAGAGTAGATTTGTAAC
>ERZ779880.81-NODE-81-length-143843-cov-5.604007_pt1 | contig 143843 bp, 126 predicted proteins | sample MGYA00511555_ERZ779880 | MGnify/ENA primary metagenome ERZ779880 (study PRJEB29588, sample SAMEA2145815) | human gut metagenome | biome: human gut; feature: human-associated habitat; material: faeces | place: Denmark | collected 2008/2010 ... | reverse complement strand
CAAAAAGCTGCGAAATTGCTTTCTGCGTAAGCCATACATCGCCATTCTGAACCCTGACTTCTATTCCGTCTTCTCCTGCATCTCGTGTGAAAACCAAGAAATCAACAGTGCTATTTCTTATCTGTAATTCTTTGCTCATAAAAGAGCTCCTTCCCAATCAGCTTCCTTAAATCCAACTAACACAATATCATGAGTTATCACCATTGGACGCTTTACCAACATTCCATGCGTAGCAAGCAACATTAACTGTTCCTCTTCACTCATTGATGTTAGCTTATCCTTTAATTGCATTTCCTTATAGACCAAACCACTTGTATTAAAAAACTTCTTTATTGGCAGACCGCTCTGCTGATACCACACCTTTAATTCATCATATGTTGGATTTTTCTCCGCAATGTGACGTTCTGTATACTTTATACCATGTTCATCAAGCCATTTCCTCGCTTTCTGACATGTTGAACATTTGGGATAACATAAAAATAACATTTTGAACCTCCTGTTTATCTTACAATTTTTCATTCATCTTATTGTACTGAATATTCCCTGTTTTTCTTAACTCCCTGGCATGTTCCTTTTTCATGTCAATATATATTTTGCAATATCTGATAAATTTCGGACGTGCATCCTTATTTATGTAATCTATCTCTTTTTGTATCTCTGATATAACTTTATTCATTTCCTCTAATCTCAATTTTGATTTTTCGAGATTTTTTATCTGTTTCTTAATACTCTGCAAATCTTGTTGTGATAAATATACATTGTCAGTTAATCCCTGATTTTTATATAATTCTATAAGTTCTTCTGTATTATTTTGTATTTTTGTTTCTGTTTCCAACAATTTTATCCGTTCTTGCTCTTTATCTAAGCATTCAAGAAAACTCTCACCTATATCAAGCATATTAAAATAATGTTTTTCTATATCATAAAATAAGTCTCTTAATTCAATCATAACTTTTCTATCTATGCAAGGTAAATACCTACAGTTCTCGCACTTTTTAAAATCATCACACAATTCTATTAATATTTCAAATTTTATATGCATTTGATCCATATTAGCTCTAGCATTTGTCAACACTATTCTTCCATCATAGATATTAGCGGACTTTGACTGTTGTAATAGTGCTTTATAAACTATACTGGTATTAAAACCTTGTGTTACATCAACCAAAACGTTTTCTTCCTGCCTTACTCCCTCCAAATATTGTTGTGCTTGCTCTTCCTGCAGTTTATGCTTTCTGTCCGTGTTGGAAGAAACATATGCCACGCATAATCCAACAAAAGAAATTGCAATAGCCAAATACTGTTTCCAAAAGCCTAACCATTCTGCATCATTTAATCCCTTTGCAGTTAATGTATTTCCCGTCTTCTCATATATGATATCTGTAAACACTAGTCCAAGATTAATCGCCACTGGAGCAACTGCAAATGCAACTACAATGTATATCAGGCTTTTACTTTTAAAAATTGTTTTCCATTTTTCTGATTTTTTCATTATCATCCACCACTCCTCTAAAAATAGTAATATGTTCTCAACTGCCATGTCATCCTACATAACATTTCATTTCAATTGAGTGGCAATTGAGTTTTTTTAAAATAAACTCAATTATCACTCAATCCTTTATATAAAACATATATCTTCAAAAAAATATCATAATCTGTAATGACATCTTGCTTTTCGTCATTACAAACTAACTTCTTATGCCCAAACAATTGCTTTAATAATTCTTTTGTGCTAATTGTTAGTACTGCGATTAGTATCTATGTATTTGGTAAAATCGATTATCTTTGCAGGCTTTCTCTTAGAAATAATCCCTAGTCGTTCCATGTCTACCTCAATATAACTCTTTGTACCAATTGTTACATTATCAACACTTCTATCGGCATGCAACACAAACCTTTGATTAGGATATCCAAATTCTTCAATCAGTTCGCCCTCTTCAAACCCAAATTTCTTATATAATTTTCTAGGCGCAATTCCTTTAACATCATTTTTTCTAAATGTAGACACAGTTATATCTTTATCTCTGTCAAGTTTATCAAGTGCCTCTTTTAAAAGAAGCGAAGCAATTCCCCTTTTTCTATAAACTGGATCAACAGCCAAACAACATATCATATTATGCTTCCTTGAATATAAAAGCACGCCAACAATATCTTGTTCATTCTTCACGCACAAAGCACGTTTATCATTCATGAATTTCAGTACTATTATTTTGTGTTCGTCTATACTCTGCTCTGTATCTAATCCCGGAAAATTCCAACTTACTTTTTTCACTAATCGCATCCATGAATCAATATCTGATGTTCTGCCAAATTCTACCTTCATATTTTCTATCATTGACTATCTGCTCAAATCTGCTTTGAAACAAAATGTACAATTTCTTTCCCTGACTCAAGGATATATGGTATCAACTCTAAAGGATATACCTTAGTACCCTTCTTTAAATCTTCTAGCGAAACCCAACAGAAATCCAAATCAATTCTTTCATTATCCAGCTCATCATATCCATGAAACACACCATCTAATGGAATATTATCATCCACCAGATGTACATTATAATATAAGCATATCTGATGACAAGGTCTTTTCCCCCATGAAAAATAAATTTCTCCGATTTAAATAAAATATCCACTTAACCCTACCAAACCTTGAAACACCTATCATATTTATACATTACTCTCCCCACAAATAGAGCCATTTGATAAAACAAATACCCGAAGCCCGCATAAATACAGGCTTTCGGCATTTTAATCCGTTATTCAAACTCGATCAGACACGATTACTCTGCCAGACCTCCGACCATTTCCGATACATATTCGTAAATCTTTGGCCCTGCCTGTTCTCCGTATTGTGTCACAATGCGAACAATCGCACTGCCGACAATGGCCCCATCTGCAATCTGTGTATACTGATGAACCTGCTCCGGCTTATTAATGCCGAAACCTACTGCTGTTGGCACATCGGTTACCTGACGGATCATATCAACGATCTGTCCTACATCGGTCGTGATCGTGTCACGCACACCGGTTACTCCGAGCGAAGAGACTACATAGATGAATCCTTCTGCCTCTTTGGCGATCATCTGAATACGCTCCTGTGAGGTCGGTGCGATCAGAGAGATCAACTTCAAGTCATATTTTTCGGTAAATTCCTGCAGTTCGCCTTTTTCTTCAAAAGGCATATCCGGAATGATCAATCCATCGATCCCTACTTCTGCACATCTCTTGCAAAAACGGTCATATCCATATTTGTACAGTGAATTTGCATATGCCATAAATGCTAACGGGATCTGTGTCTTTTTCCGAAGTTTTGCTACCATATCAAAGATCTTATCTGTCGTGCATCCTGCGCTCAACGCGCGAAGATTGGCTTCCTGTATAACCGGGCCCTCTGCGATCGGGTCCGAAAATGGAATTCCGATCTCTACAAGTGCTGCACCCGCTTTTTCCATTTCCAAAATAAACTCCTCGGTCTTGTCCAGACTGGGATCTCCTGCTGTAATAAATCCAATAAATGCTTTTTTGTTATCAAATGCGTTTTGTATTCTATTCATGTAAATCAATCCCCCTATATCTGGCAATTGCTGCTACGTCTTTGTCTCCGCGGCCGGACAGGCAGCAGATAATGATCTGATCTTTGCTCATCGTCGGTGCGATCTTCATCAGGTGTGCTACCGCATGCGAACTCTCGATTGCTGCGATAATGCCCTCTTCTTTGGCAATGTACTCAAAGGCATTCACGGCTTCTTCATCAGTTACCGGAACATATTCCGCTCTTCCAATGTCTTTGAGATATGCATGTTCCGGCCCCACACCCGGATAATCAAGACCGGCTGAGATTGAATATACCGGCGCGATCTGTCCAAATTCATCCTGGCAGAAGTAGGATTTCATACCATGGAAGATTCCCTCGGTTCCGGTTGCCATCGTTGCAGCGGTCCGATCCGTATCAACACCGAGTCCGGCAGCTTCACAACCGATCAAACGTACCGATTCATCACCGATAAATTCATAGAACATACCCATGGAATTACTTCCACCACCAACGCATGCCATAACGACATCCGGCAGTTTTCCTTCTTTTTCCAATATCTGCGCTCTCGCTTCCTTACTAATCACGCTCTGGAAATCACGCACGATCGTTGGAAACGGATGCGGTCCCATAACCGAGCCAAGCACATACAGGGTATCATCCATACGGCTGACCCACTCTCTCATACATTCATTAACGGCATCCTTAAGCGTCATCGTGCCACTCTCTACCGGATGCACTTTGGCACCCAACAGTTCCATACGATATACATTCAATGCCTGACGGATCGTATCTTCTTTACCCATAAAGATCTCACAATCCAGATCTAACAGTGCTGCCGCCGTTGCTGTAGCCACGCCATGCTGTCCGGCTCCCGTCTCTGCGATAATACGCGTCTTACCCATCTTCTTAGCAAGCAGCGCCTGGCCGAGTACGTTGTTGATCTTATGAGATCCTGTATGATTCAAATCTTCACGCTTAAAATATATTTTGGCACCGCCCAGATCTCTCGTCATCTTTTCTGCATAATAAAGAAGTGACGGTCTGCCTGCATATTCCCGAAGGAGCGTATCCAGCTCTTCGACAAACTCCGGATCGTTTTTGTAATGCTCATATGCCTCTTCCAAATGGTGAATCTCATTCATCAGCGTCTCGGGAATATACTGCCCGCCATGCTGTCCAAATCTTCCTTTACTCATTGTAATCCTCCTAAATCGTAACTAATTATGCGTTTCGGTCACTCGTACCGCCTGCACCGTAACTAATTGTTCGTTTCAGTCACTCGTACCGCCTAAATCGTAACTAATTGTTCGTTTCGGTCACTCGTACTGCCCGCGCAAATGCTTTCATTTTATTAAGGTCTTTGCAATCCTCTGTCTCCATACAGCTGCTGGCATCAATACCATACGGCGAAGTCATTCTGACCGCCTGCTGCACATTATCCACTGTGAGCCCCCCTGCCAAGAAAAATGGTTTCTCCAGCGCTTTGATCAGCGACCAGTCAAACGTGCGTCCATTGCCGCCCGCTGCTTCACCTTCCTTAGACCACGCATCTAACAACAAATACTCACAGTCTATCTCGGAGATATTCTCCAAATCTGCAGTGGATCCAACTTTCACCGTCTTTATGATCTTTGCCGTTTTGCCAAGCAGCGCAGTGCGTTTTCTAAGTGCCTCAATATACGCCGCATCTTCGCTGCCATGCAGCTGTGCATATTCGATCACCCCTGCCGCCAAAAGCTCTGCAATAAAGTCCACCGGCTGATCGACGAACACGCCTACTGTATGAATGCGTGGATCCAGTTGTTCGACAAGCTCTGCCGCTTCCTCTCGGGTCACCTGCCGTTTACTCGGTGCAAACACAAACCCGGCAAAATCCGGCTGCACTTCATTGGCATAAGTAACATCTTCCGGTCTGCGCAAACCGCATATTTTCAAGTGAGTCTTGAGCTGCTGCAATGCCTGAACACGGTCTTTAGCACGCATCAGCGTCTCTCCGATCAGCACACCATCTACCGCATTGCGCTCCAATTCTTTAATATCCTGTGCCGTCTTGATACCGCTTTCTGAAATAAAGATAATATCCTTCGGCACCTGTGCGCGAAGCCGCACGCTATTATGAATATCAACTGTGAAATTGCGAAGATCGCGGTTATTTACTCCGATCACACGTGCCCCCGCCTTGATCGCACGATGAACTTCTTCCTCATCATGCGCTTCCACGATAGATGTCAGCCCTAGCGAATCCGCAACCTCCCGAAAATGTAAGAGTTCTTCATCCGAAAGGATCGCACAGATCAAAAGCACCGCATCGGCGCCGATCACCTTAGCCTCATAGATCATATACTCATCAACCGTGAAATCCTTGCGCAGTATCGGAATACTGACGGTTTGACGCACCGCCTTCAAATACTCATTGCTCCCCTGAAAATAATAGGGTTCGGTCAGCACGGAAATCGCTGCTGCACCACCTTCTTCATAATCTGCCGCAATCTCCCGGTACGGAAAATCTTCTGCGATAAGACCCTTGGATGGGGATGCTTTCTTCACCTCACAGATAAAGGATATCCCCTCAGCCTTAAGTGCCTGTTCCATCGGAAATCCGGTATCAGCGTTAAGTGCCTGCGCCTGCTCTTTCATCTGCGCAAGCGTTATTTTCTGTTGATTTTCTGCCACTCTTACTCTTGTCTTAGCAGCAATCTCTTCTAATATATTCACGCAAGTCCTCCTATTTCTGTCCGCTCACGATTTTACACGCAGTATCGTATCTATGCAACTCCTATCGCAACATTTCACGCAAAAAACATTGTCGACAGATTATTTGGCGGTAAGTTTCTGTAACTGCTCTAATGCTGCGCCGCTCTCAAGCACCTCTTTGGCTTTGGCAATGCCTTCTTCAAAGGTAATTCCCTCCGTTGCTGTATAAATCGCTGCACCTGCATTTAACAATACAACATCTGTCTTCGGCCCTTTGGCTCCGCCAAGAATATCACGCACGATCTGTGCATTTTCCTGTGGTTCTCCACCAACGAGATCGCTCTTTTCGCAACGTGTGAAACCAAACTGCTCCGGCGTGATCTCATAAGTTTTGTACTTGCCATCTCGATACTCGCATACTTTCGTCGGTGCACTAAGGGATATCTCATCAATACAATCCGTTCCATAGACAACCATCGTACGTTTCACACCGAGATTAACTAATACATGCGCCAACGGTTCTACCAAGTTTTCATCGTATACACCCATCAACTGCATATTGGCTTTTGCCGGATTTGCAAGCGGTCCCAAAATATTAAACATTGTGCGGATACCGATCTCGCGGCGAACTGCACCAACAAAGCGCATTGCCGGATGATACTTCTGCGCAAATAAGAAACAGAAATTGTTGTCACGAAGAGACTGTAAGCTCTCCTCTGCTTCTCCGTCGATCTTTACGCCAAGCGCCTCGAGGCAATCTGCTGTTCCACATTTGCTGGAGGCTGCACGGTTACCATGTTTGGTTGTCTTGATGCCTGCTGCGCTCGTGATCAATGCTGCCAGTGTAGAAATGTTGATCGTGTTGGATCTGTCTCCACCGGTACCAACAATTTCTAACGTATCCATATCATTGTCAAACGGAGCACAATGACTTCTCATAACTTTGGCTGCCTCTGTAATCTCTTCAATTGTCTCACCCTTGATGGCAAGTGCTGTTAGGAATGATGCTTTCTGTGCATCGGTTGCTTCACCTGTCATGATCTCTTCCATTACCTGCTTCATTGTCTCCGGTGTAAGATCCTCACCTGCTACTAATGTGCTAATTGCCTCTTTAATCATAATGATCACTCATTCCTTTCTCGTTATTTACAAACTTTGCTGTATTGTTTCCTGTTACTGTTTCAAAAAATTCTTTAACATATCAATTCCTTTGGGTGTCAAGATCGACTCCGGATGAAACTGCAGTCCGTATGTTGGTGCCTCTTTATGTTTCACGCCCATTACTTCTCCATCGTCCGTCGTAGCAATGACCTGCAAGCATTCCGGTATCGTCTCTTTCTGAGCGATCAGCGAATGATATCTTGCGACCTCTGCCGTCTCTCCAATCCCCGCAAAAACCGGGCATTCGGTGTCAAGCGCTGCCACCGACATCTTGCCATGCATCAATTTCTTGGCATATGTTATGGTCGCTCCGTACACCTCACAGATTGCCTGATGTCCCAGACATACGCCAAGGATCGGTACTTTGCCGTTAAAATATTTGATAACCTCTTCACAGACACCTGCCTTAGAAGGACGTCCCGGTCCCGGTGACACTATGATGTGTGTCGGTGCCAATTGTTCGATCTGCTCTACCGTCATCTCATCGTTACGGATCACACGGATATCCGGGGCGATCGTTCCAACCAGCTGCACAAGGTTATAAGAAAAACTATCGTAATTATCAATCAATAAAATCATATGGCTCCTCCTTACTGCACTGCCATTATGCTAAGCCCTGTGCTTTATCTACTGCATCCATTACTGCTTTCGCTTTGTTGATGCACTCATGATACTCATTTTCCGGTACACTGTCTGCCACGATACCGGCTCCGGATCTGACAAAGATCTTGTCGTTTTTCTTAAACACGGTACGGATTGCAATACAAGTGTCAAGATTGCCGGTAAAATCAACATAACCAATGGCTCCGCCATAAATGCCACGCTTATTGTTCTCTAATTCATTAATGATCTCCATCGCACGGATCTTTGGTGCGCCCGATAAGGTTCCTGCCGGTAACACTGCATCCACTGCATCTAAACTGTCTTTGTCATCTCTGATCTCACCCCGCACGGTCGATCCTATATGCATAACATGTGAATATTGCAGCACCGCCATATAATCTTCCACTTCTACGCTGCCATACTTACTTACTTTGCCAAGATCATTTCTGCCAAGATCTACCAGCATATTGTGCTCCGCGCGCTCTTTTTCATCACCAAGCAGCTCTGTTTTAAGTCGCTCATCTTCTGCGGCATCTTTGCCGCGGGGTCTTGTTCCGGCAAGCGGAAATGTATGCAGCACGCCATCTTCCAGTTTCACTAACGTCTCCGGCGAAGCACCCGCCACTTCAATGTCATCGCTGCTAAAATAAAACATATATGGGGATGGATTGATCGTGCGCAGCATACGATACGCATTGAACAAACTCCCCTCATAATCGGCTTCCAAACGATTGGAAAGCACTACCTGAAAAATATCTCCCTCGTAAATATAATGCTTCGCTTTCTCAACCATCGCGCAATATTCCTGCTCCGAAAAGAGTGGGCGAAACTCCGATGTGATCTTACCCGGCGTGATCTGTGCCGGTGTGCCATGCTCTATTAGATCCACGATCTCTTCAATTTCTGCGAGACATCTGTCATATTCCTGTTCCAGATGCTCTGTCCTTGCATTGGCGATAATGTATATCTTTTGACGAAGATTATCAAAGGCGATCACCTTGTCAAACAACATAAGGTCGACATCCTTAAACCCTTCCTGATCGTCGGCGTCCAAATTAAGCTTTGGTTCACTGTACTTAACATAATCATAAGAAAAGTATCCGACCAATCCTCCGGTAAAGCTTGGAAGATCTTTTACTTTTGGACTGGTGTATTCTTTCAAGATCTCTTTGATCTTTGCTCCCGGATGAGCTACCGGCTCTTTTGCTCCTTCTTCGCTCCCACTTTCACGTATACACATTTCACCGTTCATACAGGTGATCTCTAATTTCGGATCATATCCCAAAAATGTGTATCTTCCCCATACTTCCTGATTTTCTACGCTTTCTAACATGTAGCAATGTTTGCTCACGCCTTTTAGGATGCGTAACACTTCCATCGGTGTCACGGTATCCGAAAGGATCTCCCGGCTGATTGGCACAACTTTGTAGCCGTCTGCCATCTGTTTTGCCTGTTCCAGTGTTGTCATGAAAACCCTCCATTCCGCAGACGCTTTGGCGTCGAAGGAACCGCGAGCCAAATGTCAGATTTGGCTCTGCGAACAGGGCTACTTTGTGACGCCTGCGGCACAAATAGCCGTGTGATAAAATACTGCATCGGCAGTATTTTTCACACTAACCTCCTTCGTTTCAAGCAAAGAGTTTCTTAATAGCGGAGCATTTTTTGCATATATAAAACAAAAAAAGTCCTTGTTTAGCATATAAATGCTAAACAAGGACGGTTAATCTTTTACCCGCGGTGCCACCTTGTTTCGTGAAACCTCACGCTCTTTGCGAAATACCAACATATTCCCGGCAACTGACGCATGCCTTACGTCATGGAATACTCAGCCGGATCACCAGCTTTTGACCATGCCCTCAGCGGTCCATTTAATGAACAGCTCTCTGTGGTTTCTCAGCATCCCCACTCTCTGTAAGCGCCTCTTTCATTTTTATCTCCGCTTCAACGGTTTATTATTATGAAATTAACAATAGTATACTCCTTTTGTAGGATTTGTCAACTATCTTCTTTTCTGATTGAGAAAATTTCTTTTTCAGAAGATCAAACTCCTTCTTCTTCAAAAAACAGAATTACAGATTGTCGTACAGATCCTCTGTGAATGTCAGGCTGCCCCGATAACCTGCATACGTACGGTTAAACACCAAACGTTCATTCATCGGAAAGGCTGCCAGAATAAACTGAATATCCTTTTCCAATGCCACCTCGCGTTCATTGCTGCTGCCGATCAACAGCGTGATCTCTTCTTCCTCTTCCCGCAGTGCCTGATTGATGTCATACTGATCGGATGCAAAGATCACCTTTGGCGGTTTCGCATATTCCAAATCCTCAATCTGTGCCACAATGCGATCCTTATCCTCTTGACAGAACAGTGGTTCTGACACGATGACAAGCACCGGCGTAAAACTAAAATCATTTGCCAGATATCTGGTGATACCCACAGCGTTGTTAGCATCTGCCACAACCGCAAAACGCTTCCAGCTAACCACTCCGACAGACTGCGCTAAATAATCATAAACATATTCTTCTTCCGCAGCGATCACTTTATCCACGATCTCTTGATCCAAGTGCATTGCCTCTGCTACCTGTCTGACAAATTTTGTCGTGTCGGTTGCCCCGACAAATAAGCCCGGAACGCGGATGCTTGGAATGTCGAACTTTTGTTCCATCTTTTTTGCCGGGCCCTTAAACAGCCATGGATTGATGATGATGTTTAGTGCTGCACCGGAACATTTGCGGATCGTTTCAATACCCTGATGCTTTGTAAAGAACGTATTTACCTTAAGACCTAGCGCAGATAAAATACGATCGATCTCCTCAAGCGCACCGCTCCAAAACGGATCATGATACGGGATGATCCCGAAAATATTAACCAATTTATCATCTTTCGGCACATCTTCTTCTATCACCTGATTGATCATCGTCGTCCAAACCGTTTCATAGCCGAGATTGCTGTCTCCGACAAAGCCCGGCGTCTCGATTGGATATACAGAATACCCCTTATCTTGAAATTCTTCTGTAACGCTGACAATGTCATCACCGATAATTCCTGCGGTACATCCCGTCAATACGAAATATGCATCCGCATCAATAATATCAATAGCCCCCTGAACAGTTGTGCGCAGTTTTTCAGTACCGCCAAAAACAACTTCTTTTTCCAACATATTGGTAGAAGGCAGTGATACAAATGACACAAAACGAGAAGATTTGTGTCCGGACTGCCCTTGATCTGCTGCTGTAGTCTGCATACAGCAGCCCGGTCCTGAATGATAGATCGGACACACGCGGTCGATCGCTCCTAATACAGAATTAATGCCTGCTAAAACACAGCCGCCCTTTGGATTTTCTGTAACCTGTGACATATCTTTTCCTGCCTTTCTTTATTTCTTGATATACTTAAATGCATCCTGCTCATACCACGAATCCTTATATGGTAATTTACTATGTTGTGCTAACTTTACATTAAATCCCGGATTTTGCAGCTGATCTGCAATTTTGTTGCCAAGATAGATCAGACCGTCATATCCCATCGTCGGACGCTTACCGTCCAATACATGTGTAGTCGGAATGCCAAGCTTAGCAGCCCAGTCCGGCACACCAATAAAAGCGTCCGGTTTTAATTTATTCACAAGATTGACCTGCTCGAATGGCTGCATATTGGCAATATCAACGACGAAGTCTTTATGAATGCCATTGAGATATTCGATATCTGTCTGTGCATCTTCATCATAGGTTGGTGTCTCTAATCCCACCAATTCCATGCCAAAATCATCGATCAAAGCTGCTGCCGCAAAAGATCGCCCGGTACCGCCACAGATAAATACCCGCTTACCTTGCAGTCTGTCACGAAGTTTCTGAACAAGCGGCATGATACGCTCTCGCTCTTTCGCAATGATCTCTTCAACTTCCTCTTCCTTGCCTAGCACTTTTGCAATACCACGGTACCATTTTTCGGTATTACGGATACCGATCGGCATCACCGTATGCGAATATGGGATCTCATAATCTTCCCATAATGTTTTCATAAATTCATCTGCAAATACTTTACAGATCGAAGTAGATGCCTCGGCTGCCGGAATGCGCTTGATCTTCTCCAGAGAACTATAAAATGGTATGTAATTTACCTCCACGCCAATATTGTGCAGCATACGCTCCATCTCTTTCTGATCAGCATAGCTAACCGTTGTCGGCGCAAACAGATTTACTAATCCCTTTTCTTTCGGCACACTCTCTTTCTTGAGAATGTACTTATTGATCGCTAAAAATGCTGCGTCAAAACCGGAAGCACAGATCTTGGACTTAAAGCCCTCACAATGGATCGGCACCAGAACGGTGTCCGGATACTCTTCCTGCAGATCATATGCGATCGCATCGATATCATCTCCAATAATACCGGAGGCACAGGAAGCATAGATAAAGGCAAGCTTCGGATGATAACGTTCCACTGCCTTTTTCACTGCCTCGCGAAGTTTCTGTTCGCCGCCAAACACAACGCTTTTCTGATCCACATTTGATACGATAATGCGTGGATTGCGGATATTTTTAATGCCGCGGTGCGCCTGACCGACACGGAACATATCCACTGCCATGATCGAACAGCCAACACATCCCTGCGGGGAGTGCGAAATAAATACAGAGTCTTCCAAAGACATCAATGCCGCCATACTGTTGATCTGCTGGCACTGCAATCCCTGTGCAAACGTTCGGTCTGCTTTTTTCAAACAGCCTTTTCGAAACTGCTCCTCGACTTCTTTTCCCGTCGTTCCTAAATCATTAATTCTGCCCGGTTTACTTTCTCTCACACCGGAATACTGCTTTTTCGCCATAACAATCTTTCATTCCTTTCTCGCAATGCGTCAATGATTTACAATTTTGCTGCTAGATCACATATTGATCCGTCCATAGATTTTGCTGCCATTCCACCAAATCTTCCAGAGTCATACCCTCTAACACACCATTGATCGCCTCGTCTAATTTCTGCCAAATGATCAAGCTGACACAAGTTGCCTTATTTTCACAAGGCCAACCATTGGCACCAACACAGTCTGTCGGGGATAGATTTCCCTCCATAGTACGCAGAATGCGTCCCACAGTATAATTTCTCGGCGGCTCACTCAACATATACCCACCGTGAGAACCGCGAATGCTTTTCACAAGGGCAGCTTTATTGAGCGTCGCCACGATCTGCTCCAGATATTTTTCGGAAATCCCCTGTCTTTTTGCGATTTCCTTGATTTTTACCGGCTGCCCCTTGCTGTAAAGCGCCAGATCGAGCATTAGCTTGATCGCATATCGTCCTTTTGTGGATATTTTCATATTCGTCACCAAGCCTTTCTTTGTCTTGCTAAATAACACCCTATTTTGTGAAGAGCTTCATCAATAGTGCACTCCACATCAAACACAGTAACAGCGTGCCTTGCAAGCAGCTTTTGCATATGAAAGCCAATCTTACTGCATACGACAAAGGTACAGTCCGCGACACACTCTACACGGTCATTACTGCCTTCACAGGAATGACCACCGGCATCACAACCGCAATGCTCTGTGTCATTGGCCTGTGATCGCTGATCTGCGTCCTGTCCATCTTTTAGGACACCTTCATCATGCTGCACTACCGTTCTCTCTTCCAGTTTGCAATATGCATCCTTTGTAATTTCGTATACTTCAAAACGCTCTGCTTCTCCAAAAGGTGTGTCGACATGCACCCCATCTGAAGTAGCAACTGCGATCAAATATTTTCCCATGCTGTTCCTCCAGCCTTATGATCTGCCAATTTGCGTTGCTGCTTGGTTTCCTGTCCATGCCTCAAAGTCTTCGTCAAACAACAGTTTTCGTGTCTATACCTCAAAACTTTGGTTAAACAACAGTTTTCCTGTCTATACCTCAAAATCCTCATTAAACAAATTCGTAGACAGATAACGAAGTCCTGTATCCGGCAGGATAACAACAATATTTTTGCCGGCATTTTCCGGTCGTTTGGCTATCTCCGTTGCCGCAAAGATTGCTGCACCGGATGATGTTCCAACCAGAATTCCATCTGTTTTGGCAACTTCGCGTGTCACACGGTACGCATCCGGCGTCTCCACATCATAGCGTTCATCATAAATGTCCATATCCATGATCTCCGGTACCATTTCTCTCGGCACTCCGGCAAATGGGTGCACACCCATAATCTCTTCCGGCGCCGGGTTTTCAGGGCTTGGCAATGAATTTTTACCTGGCTGCAATGCCACTACATACAAGTCCGGATTTTTAGACTTCAGATACTTACCGGTTCCTGAAACGGTTCCGCCGGTACCTACACTTGCCACCAGAATATCAACGTTACCATTGGTATCTTCCCAGATTTCCGGACCGGTCGTTGATTCATGGACTGCCGGATTGGCCGGGTTAGAAAGCTGATCAACAAAAAAGATGCCTTCCTCTTTCGCCAATACTTGATCTCTCAGTGCCGCTACAGCAGCAATAAAATCTCCACCCGTCTTTTCCATTGTTTCCACGATAACCGGTTCTTCCGACAATTTGATAACTTCCGCGCCAAACGCCTTGATCACCTGAAAACGTTCCGCACTAACCTGATCCTGTATGTATACACGGAATTTATATCCTTTGGTTGCTGCGATCGCTGCCAGACCGATTCCGGTATTTCCACTCGTTGTCTCTACCAAAGTATCTCCCGGCTTGATCAAACTTTTTTTCTCTGCTTCCTCGATCATGTTTAATGCAGCGCGGTCCTTAATGCTCTGATTCGGGTTGAAATATTCCAGCTTTACAAGAAGCTTTGCCGGAAGATCATGTTTCTTTTCATAATTTGCCAGCTCCAACAACGGTGTTTTTCCAACTAATTCTGTAATTGATCTATAAATCTTTCCCATGCAATGTCCATCCTTTCTCTATTGCTCTGATCAAATATGATAATCGTCCGCAGAATCCATCAAACCAAATTCCAGTAGAATTTCCTCTAAGCGTTCCTGCGTCATCGGCGTTGGAATGTCAAATTTTGTATTATTAATGACAGCTTCTGCTAAATTGCGGTACTCCTGCGCCTGATTGGAATCCGGCTTATATTCGATCACCGTCTTTTTGTTGATCTCAGCTCGCTGTACGATATTGTCACGTGGCACGAAATACAGCAACTGCGTTCCCAATTCCTTTGCAAAAGCACGTAAAAGATCCAGCTCGCGATCTACATTTCTGCTGTTGCAGATAATACCGCCCAGTCTGACGCCACCGGTACGCGCATAACGTTTGATACCCTTGGCAATGTTGTTAGCTGCATACAGCGCCATCATCTCGCCACTTGCCACAATATATATTTCCTTTGCTTTGCCCTCGCGGATCGGCATTGCAAATCCACCGCAGACAACGTCTCCTAAAACATCATAAAATACATAATCCAGATCATCCGTATAGGCTCCGAGATTTTCCAACATGTTGATCGATGTGATAATACCTCGTCCTGCACAGCCTACACCCGGTTCCGGTCCACCGGACTCAACGCATCGCGTGCCGCCGTAGCCCTCACGCACGATCTTATCTAATTCGACATCTTCTCCCTCATCACGGATCGTATCCAAAACCGTCTTTTGCGCCAGACCGCCCAGTAGTAATCTTGTAGAATCAGCCTTCGGATCACAGCCAACAACCATTACTTTCTTACCGTGTTCTACAAGTCCTGCAGTCAGGTTCTGTGTTGTTGTAGACTTTCCAATTCCACCTTTGCCATAAATTGCAATCTGTCTCAATTCTGCCATTGTCTCCTCCATTCCTATCCTATCCAGGATCCTACCTTGTTGTCATTAATCCTTGTATTTGGTCATATACCACAATGCGATGCAGGGAATCTTCAATCTCCCCCGGCAATTCCATTGCAGCTATTCCATACTCATTCATAACCCGCAGTGCACCCATACCAATACGGCTCACTGCTACATAATCACAGTCCGATAAACGTTTTACATTATCCTGTAATCTTCCCTCATCATGATTACCGGCCTCACAGATCGGTACGAGCTCACGCTTTTCCAAAAGTACGGTGTCCTCATTTTCGGACACCTCGTAGATATAAAAATCACGTGCTCTTCCAAAATGACTGTTAACCACAATGCCATCCGAAGATGCCACTGCCACGCGGATCTTCCTATCATTTTGCATCGACATCATCCTTTCCTAACCATGTGAAAATGTTTCCCGCACACGCAGTTTTCTTTGATAAATCTGATCTCCATATTCTGATCTGCCCGGAACTCCAACTGCATCCGCCCGGCAGTGCTGGCAATGTCTAAATACGTCAATATATTGGGAAGCCGTTGTTCTCGCCGCATCGATCTGACTACAGGTCGGTGCTGTCTGATCCGCCAATTCATACTGTGGGATCAACGGTATGATATTATATATTTTTGCACCGGCCTCTTTTACTGTCTTAGCGATCTTTGCAATATGATCTCCGTTGATGTCCGGCACCAACACCGTATTGACCTTTATGGTAATCCCGGCAGACGCAACTTTTCGTATGCCCGCCAACTGATTTTTAATGAGGATTTCTGCGCCCTCTACACCATCATAACGTTTACCATGATAAATAATGTATTTATTCAGCTTAGCTTCGATCTCCGGATCCACTGCATTAACAGTTACTGTCAGGGAATCAATTCCTATTTCGATCACTTCTTCTGCTTTCTCTTCCAAAAGCAATCCATTGGTGCTCATACATTTAATAAGCTGTGGGAATCGTTCTTTGACACCGCGAAACGTCTTCAGCGCATAGTCAGAGGCTAATGTATCTCCCGGTCCCGCAATACCAGCCACGGTAATCTCCGGACAAAGCCTCAATGCCTTATCCAGGATCTCTAAACTTTCTGTCGGCGTGATCACTTTCGATGTGACACCAGGTCTTTCCTCTACATCGTTTATAACACGATCACAGAAACGACAAGCAATGTTACACCCCGGACTCACCGGCAAATGAATGCGTCCCACATTATTTTTATGCCCCCCAAAGCAGGGATGGGATTGTTGCAGATCATGATATGTATTACTCACGTTGCTCCCCCTTTCCATTGCGCTCTTTATATTCCTAGTTTTTCGATAGGTTTTATCAATTTATGATATTTGTAATTATATTCACCTTTTCCTATATTGTCAATAGGAATTATCAACAATTTACCAAAAATTTGTCAGTGACATTCTGTATCGTCATATTTTGCAGAATATGTCATGCAACTTTTTTCATTTTCGTGAGGAATTAGGAATAAACATTTCTTATTTTCGTGAATATTCATAGTAAAACATTTCTCATTTTCGTGAATATTCACACAAAAACTTTTCTTATTTTCGTGAATACAGGTTGTTATTTGTGGAAAACTATATTACAATAAAGCTTATAAAACGGTGATTTAAGCGACTAATGCACTGTAGAAAGGAACCCATCATGTTATTTAAACGAAAATTATACCAAAAGCTTTTAAAATGGAAAGAAATATCGGCCGGTTCATCCGCTCTGTTGATCGAGGGTGCAAGACGAATCGGAAAAAGTACCATTGTAGAAGAATTTGCGAAAGCAGAATATGATGATTATATGTTATTGGACTTTGCACGCGAAAGTACAGACATAAAAGACAACTTTATAAATAATATCAATGACCTTGATACCTTTTTCCGCAATTTATTTCTGCTTAAAGGGCGATCACTCCATGGCAAAAACTGCGTCATTATCTTTGACGAAGTGCAGTTGTTTCCATGGGCAAGACAGGCCATAAAATATTTAGTACAGGATGGAAGGTATGAATATATCGAAACCGGCTCTTTGATCTCTATTCATAAAAATGTCCTAAACATTCTGATTCCATCCGAAGAATACAAACTTAAAATGTATCCTATGGATTTCGAAGAATTTTTGTGGGCAACCGATGATACCGTTTCCTATGAAGCAATCAAGGACGCTTTCATAAAACGCAAACCACTCGGTGACAGCATCCATCGACAGCTCATGAACAAATTCCGCACTTATATGGTAGTTGGCGGAATGCCTCAGGCTGTAGATGCCTATATTGCCGGCAAAGATTTCACACAGATTGATTTCGTAAAACGTAATATTTTGAGTTTGTACGAAGAGGATCTATACAAATACGATTCCGAAAACAATCAGCGAGCTTCCATCATTTTTCGTACGATTCCAGAGCAACTGGAAAACAAAAATTCGCATTTTAAATTTTCATTGATTGACAAAAATGCGCGTTATCAGAATTATATCAATGCTGTAAATTTTGTGGCGGAATCCATGATCGGCAATGAATGTATCCATGTTACAAAACCCGAAATCGCCTTGGAACTCTTTGCTGATCGAAGCAATTTTAAGCTTTATATGGGCGATACCGGACTGTTAGTAACGCAGATTATGAAAAGTCAGGATAACGTAGATGAAAATATCTACAAATCTCTGATTTTTGGGAAACTTGGTATCAATCAGGGAATGATCATTGAAAATATGGTAGCACAAATGCTGAAAGCATCCGGACACGACCTATATTTTCATGAATATCGCTATACACCTTCTGATGAGAGTAATGAGAACAAATACGAGATCGATTTTTTGACCGTTAAGAATAAAAAAATCTGTCCCATCGAGGTGAAGTCTTCCTCCTACACCTCGCACAAATCATTTGATTACTTCGTAAAAAAGTATCAATTGAAAATGCAGGACAGATATATTATTTATACGAAAGATCTTATGCAAAAAGATAACATATTGTATATTCCTATATACATGACAATGCTTGTGTAAGATACCAATTTAATAGGGATCATCTATGAGACGCAGTGCTTGATACAAGCCATCACTGCGCCTCTCTCTCCTGCAGTGCCGTCTTAATACGGTCAAGTGCTTCTTTTAACGTTGCACGCGGACATGCTACATTGACACGCTGAAACCCTTTGCCGCAGTCGCCAAAGATCCTGCCACTGTCGAGCCATAATTTTGCCCGGTGTACGATCAGATCCTCCAGTTCATCCACGCTCAATCCGGTTTCACGGAAATCCAGCCAGACCAGATAAGTACCCTCATGGTCTACCATAGACACGCCCGGAAGCTGCGTTTCAACATATTCCTTTGTAAAGGCAATATTGTCGGCAACATATGAGTGCATTGCCTCATACCACTCTTCTCCGTGTGCATATGCCGCCTCGCACGCAACCAACCCCAGTACATTAAGCTGACTAATTCCTGCCGCATCAAGCTGCGCCCGGAACTTTGCCTTTAACTCTCTATTTGGGATAAAGATATTCGAAATCATCATGCTGGCAATATTAAACGTTTTGCTCGGCGCCGTGCAGGTCACGCTGATCTGCGCAAATTCTTCCTTGATCGCCGCAAACACCTGATGCTTTCCTCGAAATACAAAGTCCTCATGAATCTCATCACTCACAACCGTAACATGATGTTTTACCAAAATATCCCCCATCGCAGTGAGCTCTTCTTTCGTCCACACACGCCCAACCGGATTATGCGGATTGCAAAGCAGGAACAGCTTAACGTCGTTATCTACGATCTTACGTTCAAAATCCTCCAGATCTATGTGATAACGGTTGTCATCACCTTTGTACAGGTCGTTGCTGACCACCTTTCTACCATTGTCGGCGATCACCTCCGAAAACGGATAATACACCGGCTGCTGCAGCATCACGGCATCCCCCGGCTCAGAATACGCCTTTACCGCCATTGCCAGCGCAAAAACAACGCCCGGCGTTTTGATAAGCCATTTTTCCTGAATGTCCCAGTCATGATGTTTTTTCATCCAAGACCGAACCGTCTCGAAATAAGGGGTCTGCACTTCACTGTAGCCAAATATGCCATGCTTTGTGCGCTCTATCACCGCGTCCTCAATATAAGAAGACGTCTTAAAATCCATATCTGCCACCCACAACGGGAGCACATCTTCCGGCATACCTCTTCGTTTTGCAAAATCATATTTTAAGCAATCGGTATTTTTACGATTGACTACCGCGTCAAAATTCAAATTTCTTTCTGCCATTGCTATCATCCTTTCTATCGCCATGCTGCATTTGCTAGCAATCTATTCTATAATCATCCTGCATTTTCAGCCAAATATACCACTAGTAAATAAACACGCTATTTTATAAAGAAGCAAACACGCTTTCCAGTTCTGCCAACAGGTCTTTGACGTTCTCAATCCCCACCGACAAACGAAGTGTCGCATCTGTAATTCCATTCTTTTCTCGAATTTCCTGTGGAACATCTGCATGCGTTTGTGTCGCCGGATAGGTGATCAACGTCTCCACTCCACCAAGGCTCTCTGCAAAACGGATCATGCGAACCTTTTCTAATACAGACAGCGCACTTTCTTTATCCTTCAATTGAAATGTCAACATTGCACCAAAACCACGCGCCTGTTTTTTCATGATCTCATAGCCCGGGTGATCCGGCAGTCCCGGATAAATCACTTTCGTAACAACATCCTGCGCCGTCAGCCATTTGGCAATTTCCAAAGCATTATCAGCGGCACGTTCCATGCGAATCCCCAATGTTTTAATACCTCGCAGGATCAACCAGCTATCAAAAGGTGCTAGTCCCGCTCCCGTTGTCTTGATCAAAAAGCGAAGTTTTTCGCTGACGTCCTCTCGACCGGTTACCAAAAATCCCGCAAGCGTGTCATTGTGTCCTCCCAAATACTTCGTACCACTATGTACCACAACATCTGCACCAAGTTTCAGCGGATTCTGGAAATATGGCGATAAAAATGTATTATCCACGATCAACAACAAACCGTGCTTGTGTGCGATTTCTGCTGTTGCCGCTATATCCGTTACATTCATCATTGGGTTAGTCGGTGTTTCAATATAGATTGCTTTCGTCTGTTCTGTAATATACGATTCAATATCTTCTCTGCAGCAATCAATATTTGAAAATTGTATGCCGTTCTTATCCGAGACGTTTTGAAACAAACGAATGCATCCTCCATACAGATCCGAATCAGCGATAATATGATCTCCCGGCTTGAACATCTCCATCAGCAATGATATTGCCGCCATTCCACTCGAAAGTGCCAGCGCATCAATTCCGCCTTCCAAAGAAGCCACCATTTTCTCTAAATGTTCTCTGGTTGGATTCTGCAAACGACTGTAATCGTACCCGGTGCTTTGTCCTACTCCCGGATGTGCATACGTCGCTGTCTGATAAATAGGGTAACTGATTGCACCAAAATGATCTGTTTTACCTTCGTCTTCCTCTAAATGCAAACATTTTGTCTCAATTTCTCTTTCCATATAGCATAATCCTTTCTCCACACAAAATCTTGGCTGTCAGGCGCCGCTTAATTCCTAGTAAACCTGTAGGTATTATTATAAAGACTCCCTCTTGCACTGTCAATTGCTATTTCCTATTTTACCTATTGGAATTATTTTTTATGTGTTATAGTTTTTTCCTATTACTAAAATAGGGGTTGACTTGGAGTCTACTCCAAGTGTTACACTAAGAAGCAGGAGGTGACCTACCGTGACCATCAAAGAAGTGAGTCAAAAATATAATATTTCACAGGATACTCTGCGTTACTATGAACGTGTCGGCATGATTCCGAAAGTAACGCGAACGGCAAGCGGCATCCGAGATTATCAAGAATCTGATAGAGCTGATAAACTCAAAGGCACTTGTCGACGACATCGATCATTTGAGCAACCGTCGTGTAAGGACAGTAGGCGAACAATTAAGTAATCAGTTTGCTATTGGTTTGGCTCGCATGAGTCGTACGATTCGGGAACGTATGAATGTACGTGACAACGAAGTCTTTACACCGACAGACCTGATTAATGCGAAGACCATTTCTTCCGTGATTAATTCTTTCTTCGGAACCAATGCCCTTTCGCAATTCATGGACCAGACCAACCCTCTGGCAGAGGTAACGCACAAACGCCGTTTGTCTGCCCTCGGTCCTGGCGGTTTGTCTCGTGAACGTGCCGGTTTCGAGGTGCGTGACGTACACTATACACACTATGGTCGTTTGTGTCCTATCGAATCTCCTGAAGGACCGAACATCGGTTTGATTTCTTCTTTGTGTGTATATGCCAAGATTAACGACCTCGGTTTCATCGAAACCCCCTACCGTAAGGTGCAAGACGGAGTGGTTGATTTATCATTGGAAACCGGTATTGAATATTTGACAGCAGAAGAGGAAGAAGGCAAGATTATCGGACAGGGTAATGCGCCGTTGAATGATGACGGTACGTTTATCCGTAAGAAAGTAAAGTGTCGTCAGGATGACGATTATCCGGTTGTTCCCCCTTCTGATGTGAATCTGATGGACGTGGCTCCGCAGCAGATTGCTTCTATTGCCGCATCTTTGATTCCGTTCTTGGAGCATGACGACGCGCACCGTGCGTTGATGGGTTCAAACATGATGCGCCAGGCCGTGCCTTTGTTGCGTAGCGAATCTCCGATTGTAGGTACCGGTATAGAAAAACAGGTATGTGAGGATTCCCGTACGATGATTACGGCTGAGGGTGATGGCGTGATTGAATATGTGGACGCTACGACCATTCGTATTTTGTACGACCGTACGGAAGAAGAAGAGTTCGTAAGTTTCGAGCCTGCGTTGAAAGAATACCGCATCCCGAAGTTCCGTCGTACAAACCAGAATATGACGATTGACCTTCGTCCTATCTGCGATAAAGGCCAACGCGTAAAAGCCGGGGACATTTTGACGGAAGGTTATTCTACCCAGCAAGGAGAACTGGCTTTGGGTAAGAACCTTTTGGTGGCTTACATGCCATGGAAAGGCTATAACTATGAGGATGCCATTGTACTGAACGAGCGCGTGGTACGCGAAGATATTTTGACCTCAATCCATGTGGAAGAGTTCTCATTGGAAGTGCGTGAAACGAAACGTGGAGTGGAAGAGTTGACGGCTGATATTCCGAATGTAAGCGAAGAAGCTACTAAAGATTTGGATGAGAATGGTATTGTCCGCGTCGGTGCCCGCATTCAGCCGGGTGATATTATGATCGGTAAGATTACTCCGAAGGGTGAGAGCGATCCTTCGCCCGAAGAGAAGCTGCTGCGTGCCATTTTCGGTGATAAAGCCGGTGATGTGAAGGATGCTTCTTTGAAAGCTTCTCCGTCATTGAATGGTGTGGTGATAGATAAGAAGTTGTTCTCCCGTGCCATCAAGACACGTGCTGCCAAGGCTGCGGACAAACTGATTCTTCCGAAAATAGACGAGGAATTCAACAGCAAGGTTGAAGATTTGAAGGCCATCTTGATAGATAAATTGTTGGAGCTGACGAAAGACAAGGTTTCACAAGGCGTGAAAGATTATATGGGTAGCGATGTGATTGCTTCGGGACGTAAGTTTGCGGCTTCCGCTTTGGAAGGACTCGATTTTACGACGATACAGTTAAGTGGCTGGACGGACGACGAGCATCTGAACGGTTTGATATCTCAACTGATTATAAATTTCCTGAAGAAATACAAGTTGCTTGATGCCGAACTGAAACGTAAGAAGTTTGCGATTACGATTGGTGATGAATTGCCTTCAGGTATCATTCAGATGGCTAAGGTTTATATCGCCAAGAAACGTAAGATTGGTGTCGGCGACAAGATGGCCGGACGTCACGGAAACAAGGGTATCGTATCAAAAATTGTACGTCAGGAAGACATGCCGTTCTTGGCTGACGGAACGCCGGTCGATATCGTTTTGAATCCGTTGGGTGTGCCTTCTCGTATGAACATCGGTCAGATTTTCGAGACTGTTTTAGGGGCTGCCGGAAAAGAACTTGGAGTGAAGTTTGCCACTCCGATTTTCGATGGTGCTACGTTGGATGACTTGTGTGAATGGACCGATAAGGCCGGTTTACCCCGCTATTGCTCTACGCAGTTGTATGACGGCGAGACCGGTGAGAAGTTCGACCAGTTGGCCACTGTCGGTATTGCTTATATGCTGAAGTTAGGTCACATGGTAGAAGACAAGATGCACGCCCGTTCCATCGGTCCGTATTCATTGATTACCCAGCAGCCGCTCGGAGGTAAGGCGCAGTTCGGTGGTCAGCGTTTCGGAGAAATGGAGGTCTGGGCCATCGAGGCATTCGGTGCATCTCATGTGCTACAGGAAATTTTGACTATCAAGTCGGACGATGTGGTAGGCCGTTCGAAAGCATACGAAGCGATTGTCAAGGGCGAGCCGATGCCAACTCCGGGTATTCCGGAATCACTGAATGTGTTGCTCCACGAGCTGAGAGGCTTGGGGTTGAGCATTACGCTTGAATAACAGTTGAACTCTTTTATTAATAACAGAATATGGCTTTTAGAAAAGAATCTAAAATAAAGAGTAACTTTACGAAGATAACCATCGGATTGGCTTCGCCCGAAGAAATCCTGGAAAATTCGTATGGTGAGGTTTTGAAACCCGAAACCATTAACTATCGTACCTATAAACCCGAACGTGACGGTTTGTTCTGCGAGCGTATTTTTGGTCCGACGAAGGATTATGAATGCCATTGCGGAAAGTATAAACGGATTCGTTATAAAGGTATTGTCTGCGACCGTTGTGGCGTGGAAGTAACAGAAAAGAAGGTACGTCGCGAACGTTCAGGACACATTGCGTTGGTGGTGCCTGTGGCTCATATATGGTATTTTCGTTCGTTACCGAATAAAATCGGTTATCTGTTGGGAATACCGACAAAGAAGCTGGATGCAGTCATTTACTACGAACGTTATATAGTCATTCAGCCGGGCGTGCTGGCCGAAGAAGGAATCGCAGCCAATGACCTGTTGACCGAAGATGAATATTTGGATTATCTGGAGAAACTTCCCAAAGAGAACCAGTATTTGGATGATTCGGATCCTAATAAGTTCATAGCCAAGATGGGTGCAGAGGCCATTTATGACCTTTTGCTCCGTTTGGATTTGGATAAATTGTCATACGAATTGCGTGACAGTGCCAATGCCGATACGGCCCAGCAGCGTAAGACCGAAGCCCTGAAGCGGTTGCAGGTGGTTGAGTCTTTCCGTGCCAGTCGGGGACGCAATAAGCCCGAATGGATGATTATGAAAATCCTTCCGGTGATTCCGCCCGAACTGCGTCCGTTGGTTCCGTTGGATGGCGGCCGTTTTGCCACTTCCGACTTGAACGACTTGTATCGTCGTGTCATTATCCGTAACAATCGTCTGAAGCGACTGATTGAAATCAAAGCTCCCGAGGTGATTTTGCGTAATGAGAAACGTATGTTGCAAGAGGCCGTGGACAGCTTGTTCGACAACTCCCGCAAGTCCAGTGCGGTAAAGACGGATGCCAACCGTCCTTTGAAGTCCCTTTCCGATTCGTTGAAAGGTAAGCAAGGCCGTTTCCGTCAGAACCTGTTGGGTAAGCGTGTGGACTATTCAGCCCGTTCGGTAATCGTTGTAGGACCGGAGTTGAAGATGGGAGAATGCGGTCTGCCTAAATTGATGGCCGCAGAACTTTATAAGCCGTTCATCATCCGTAAGCTTATAGAACGCGGTATCGTGAAGACCGTGAAGTCTGCCAAGAAGATTGTAGACCGCAAGGAGCCTGTGATTTGGGATATTTTGGAATACGTGATGAAAGGACACCCGGTATTGTTGAACCGTGCTCCGACATTGCACCGCTTGGGTATCCAGGCTTTCCAACCTAAGATGATAGAAGGTAAGGCTATCCAGTTGCATCCGTTGGCCTGTACGGCGTTCAATGCCGACTTCGACGGTGACCAGATGGCTGTGCATTTGCCTTTGAGCAACGAAGCGATTCTGGAAGCGCAGATTCTGATGTTGCAGTCTCACAATATCCTGAATCCGGCAAACGGCGCGCCGATTACGGTGCCTTCTCAGGATATGGTGTTGGGCTTGTATTATATTACCAAGCTCCGTCCCGGTTCTAAGGGCGAAGGTTTGACATTCTATGGTCCCGAAGAGGCTATCATTGCCTACAATGAGAAGCGTGTAGACATTCATGCGCCTATTAAAGTTGTGGTAAAGGACCTGAATGCGAATGGCGAGCTGGAAAAGAAGATGGTGGAAACGTCCGTAGGCCGTGTGATTGTCAACGAAATCATACCGGAAGAAGTCGGTTATTTCAACGACATCATTTCCAAAAAGACTTTGCGCGGCATCATCACCGACGTGATCAAGACGGTAGGTGTGGCTCGTGCCTGCGAATTCCTGGACGGTATCAAGAATCTGGGTTATCGTATGGCATACGTGGGCGGTTTGTCTTTCAACTTGGGTGATATTATCATTCCGGAAGAAAAAGAGGAACTGGTTCGTCGCGGAAACGAAGAAGTGGAACGCATTGCCAATGATTATGGTATGGGTTTCATCACGGACAACGAACGTTATAACCAGGTCATCGATACTTGGACACACGTCAACAATGACCTTTCCAAGGTCTTGATGAAGACCATGAAAGAAGCCGACCAAGGTTTCAATGCCGTATATATGATGTTGGATTCCGGAGCCCGTGGTTCTGCCGGACAGATCAGCCAGCTTTCCGGTATGCGTGGTTTGATGGCCAAGCCCCAGAAAGCCGGAGCCGAAGGCGCCCAGATTATCGAAAACCCGATTCTTTCCAACTTCAAGGAAGGCATGAGCGTGTTGGAGTACTTCATTTCTACCCACGGTGCCCGTAAGGGTTTGGCCGATACGGCCTTGAAGACAGCCGATGCCGGTTACTTGACGCGTCGTCTTGTAGACGTATCCCACGACGTGATTATCACGGAAGAGGATTGCGGTACGTTGCGCGGTCTGGTATGTACGGCTTTGAAGAACGGCGATGAAGTCATTTCTTCACTTTACGAACGTATTCTCGGACGTGTGTCCGTGCATGATATTATCAATCCTACGACGGGTAAGTTGATTGTTTCCGCCGGGGAGGAAATCACGGAAGACAAGGCACAGGAAATCGAAGACTCTCCGATCGAGAGCGTGGAAATCCGTTCCGTATTGACTTGCGAGAGCCGTAAGGGAGTCTGCATGAAGTGCTATGGCCGCAACTTGGCTACGAGTCGGATGGTACAGAAAGGCGAGGCGGTCGGTGTGATTGCCGCCCAGTCCATCGGTGAGCCGGGTACACAGTTGACGTTGCGTACTTTCCATGCCGGTGGTGTGGCTTCGAATGCGGCAGCCAATGCATCTATTGTCGCGAAGTACGATTCGAAGGTCGAGTTCGAAGAGTTGCGTACGGTAGACATTACCGATGAGAACGGAAATGCAGCCAAGATGGTGGTAGGACGTTTGGCCGAGGTCCGCTTCGTCGACGTGAATACCGATATTGTCCTCTTCACGCAAAATGTGCCTTACGGTTCTACTTTGTATGTGAACGAAGGAGATAAAGTAGAGAAAGGCAAGCTGATAGCCAAGTGGGATCCGTTTAACGCGGTTATCGTGACGGAAACTCCGGGTAAGATTCAGTTTGAAGACGTGGTAGAAGGTGTGACTTATCGTGTGGAAGCCGACGAGACGACGGGTCTGCGCGAGATGATCATCATAGAGTCAAAAGACAGGACGAAGGTTCCTTCGGCTCATATCTTGGACGAGAACGGAGAGTTGATTCGTACGTATAACTTCCCCATCGGCGGACACTTGGCTATTGAGGATAAGCAGATTGTCAAAGCCGGAGACGTATTGGTGAAGATTCCGCGTGCCGTAGGTAAAGCCGGCGACATCACGGGAGGTCTTCCGCGTGTGACCGAGTTGTTCGAAGCGCGTAATCCGTCTAATCCCGCTGTGGTTTCGGAAATCGACGGTGAGATCACGATGGGTAAACTGAAACGCGGTAACCGTGAGATTATCGTCACTTCCAAGTTGGGTGAAGTGAAGAAGTATCTCGTACCGTTGTCCAAGCAGATTCTGGTACAAGAGAACGACTATGTACGTGCCGGAACTCCATTGTCAGATGGCGCCACTACGCCAGCCGACATTTTGGCCATTAAAGGTCCTACGGCAGTGCAGGAGTATATCGTGAACGAGATACAGGACGTGTACCGTCTGCAAGGTGTGAAGATTAACGACAAGCACTTTGAGGTGATTGTCCGTCAGATGATGCGTAAGGTGCAGATTGACGAACCGGGCGACACTCGATTCTTGGAGCAGCAGATTGTGGACAAGCTCGATTTCGCGGAAGAGAACGACCGCATTTGGGGCAAGAAAGTCGTGGTGGATGCCGGTGACTCGGAAACGATGCAAAAAGGTATGATTGTGACGGCCCGTAAGTTGCGTGACGAGAATTCTACGTTGAAACGTAAGGATTTGAAGTTGGTGCAGGTACGTGACGCCATGCCGGCCACCTCAATCCAGATTCTGCAAGGTATTACCCGTGCGGCATTACAGACTTCGAGCTTCATGTCGGCAGCTTCCTTCCAGGAAACGACGAAGGTGCTGAATGACGCGGCCATCAATGGAAAGACCGATAAACTCGAAGGTATGAAGGAGAACGTCATCTGTGGTCATCTGATACCGGCAGGTACGGGACTTCGTGAGTTCGGCAAGATTGTCGTAGGCTGCAAGGAGGAGTACGACCGCCTGATGGCCAATCGTAAGTCTATATTGGATTTAGACGAGTAAAATAGACTGCTTTTAGTCAGTAGTAAGAAAAAGCCGTTCCGGAATTTCGGAGCGGCTTTTTCTTGTTCTCGATGGCATATTCCATTTGCAATCTCGCAACTTCCAAGCTGCGGATATATGCCTGTATGATGTACTCTTTTTCCTATGTATCGAATGTTTTTCCAAATGTAACAGGTTGCATGTTTGCTATTGTGAGGTTCAATTCTTTTGCACAATTTTACAGTATTAAATAAACGAGAGTATGGAAAAGAAGAATTTGTTAGTGAGAATTTTTGTTCCGGTCGTTGTGGCCGGGATGGTGTTTGTGGGGTTGCCCGCATGTTTCCAAGATGATGGTTATCCTGAAGGGTTTGTGTTGAATGACGAAGCAGGTGTGGCGACTATGGCGAAAAGAAGCATGCCGCAAGGAGGGGAAAGTATTAAACCTATAGAACCTGAGAAACCGTCATATAAATATGGTGAGGCTACTGTAACTTTTAAATGTACTAATGCTTTGCCTTCAGAATATATAGATGGTTATACCGTCTTGACGATGACGGTTCATTATTCCTATAAGATGGAAAATGGTGAACCTACTTCTGTTGAGTATGTATATTCTGCTGAGGACAATCCTGAATTTTCGATTGATGATATAGATTTGGTGGAGAATCCAGATACTGGATATTATACTTTGGTATGCAGTGGCACTTATAGTTTTATAGATTCAAATGGTTATTTATACACTTGGGGGTATTCAGGTGAATCAGAGTCGGATATTTCACTCTGATGAGATAGTATAATGTCTTGCGTTAAATAAAGCCATGTCGAAGTTCCTTTTGTTTGGCCTTGTTTTTACCCTCCTACGATGCATCCCTGTTGTGGGACGAACAGTGGGTACTCTGTCGGATTTGGACAGCCTCCTCGGGTGCATGTCTCGCGTGGTGTCCGCGACACGTCACGTGGTTCAGGAGAAGGTTTACCTCCATTTCGACAACACGGGGTACTTCATGGGCGAGAAGATGTGGTTCACGGCCTATGTGGTGCGTGCTGACGGGCACCGTCCCGGCGTTCGTAGCCGCGTGCTCTACGTTGAGCTGTTGAACCCGGGCGGCGACGTGGTGCAGCGGCGTAAGCTGAAGATAGACGAGCGGGGTCATGCGCACGGTGACTTATCGTTGGATTCTCTTTACGGCACGGGCTTCTATGAGGTCCGCGCCTTCACCCGTTACATGGCAAACTGGGGCGGCGCGGCTTGTTTCTCCCGCGTGTTCCCCGTTTTTCGCGCACCGTCCTCCCCCGGAGTTTATGAGCCGGTGATAGATGAACGCAGTTACCGCCGCCGCTTGCCTGATTTCCGTGAGCCGGACACGCTGCACCGTTCGCGTCTGAACGTGTCCTTTTATCCGGAGGGCGGCCGTCTGGTGTCGGGCTTGCGCAGCCGCGTGGCCTTTCAGGTATCCGACGGCGGTGGTCGGCATGTGTCGGCCGACGGTGAGCTGCTGGACGGTGAGGGCCGTGTGGTGGTCCGTGGCTTCTCGGACAGCACGGGTCGTGGGGTGTTCACCGTTCCGGCATCCTGCGACGGGCTTCGTTTCCGCCTGCGTGACGCCCGTGGCCGTTTTAAGGAGTTTCCCCTTCCGGAGTCATCCTCAGAGGGTTGCGTGTTGGAGCTTCCCCCGTCTTTGGACGATTCTTTGCGCTTCAGCGTCCGTGGCACGGCATCGTACCGTGACCGCCTGTTGGGCTACATGCTGATGAACTACGGCCGTGTATGGAGTTGCGACACGTTCCGCGTGGGCTCGGGTTACCAAAAGTCGTACTTTCGGGACAGTCTTCCCGAGGGTGTGAACCAACTGACGGTGTTCGACGGCCGCGGCCGCATCCTGTGCGAACGCTTGTTTTTCCTTTTTCCGAAGCCTTCGACCTCCGACACGATTCGCGTCACATCGGAGACGGCCCGCCTCACGCCCTGCGGTAAGGTCCGCCTGCGCCTGCATGCTATCCCCGGCTCTGTCTTCTCCTTTTCGGCGATGGACGGCGGCACGGTGTTCAACGGCCGTGGCCCTTCGGTGAAGTCATGGATGCTGCTGTCTTCCGAAGTGAAGGGTTACATCGAGGACGTGGGTTATTATTTCGAGTCGGACGATTCAGTGCACCGCCGTGCGTCGGACCTGTTGATGCTGGTCCAAGGTTGGCGGCGTTACGACTGGGAGGAACTGTCTGGGTACCGCACGCGCCATGCGGGGGAGTGGCATCCGGTGGAGGATACGCTGTACGTCACGGGGCGTCTTCGTTCGGTAAAGAAATCGCTTCCGGTGGATGGCATTCCGCTGAAAGCTTACGTATATTCCGGAGGAATCCATTTGGACGGCACGACGGTGACGGACAGCGCGGGTTGTTATGCCTTTTCCCTTCCGGACGTATGGGGGGAGTGGAACCTTCAGCTCAAGGCCGGTGTGAATAAGCTTAAGAGCCGTTACCTTGTGACGGTTGACCGTCGTTTCGGTCCTCCTTCCCGCCGTTTGTCCCCTTATGAGTGCCGTTCCCTTCCGTTCCTTCCGTCGTACTTGCCCCTGTTGCCAGACACGCTGGAGTTCGACACATTGCCCCTTCTTTCCCTCTCGGAACGGCTTCACAAACTTCCCGAGGTGGATGTGAAGGCGAAGCGCCGTTTCACGGAAGGCGCACGTGCGGCCTGGGCTACGGAGAAGCGCGGGCAGTATTGGGCTGACGTGTATTATGACTGCGACGAGGAAACGGAGCGGTATTTGGATGAAGGGAAAGAGATACCGTTTTTCAAAGATTGGTTCATGGAGCGTGTAGAGTTTGCGGATTTGAATAATCTGCCTTTTTTTCTGGGGATAGATGTGAAGGGTGCTCTTACGCCTGTAGAGTTAGCTGTCGCGAAAGATACTTTAGTGAAAGAGAGGGGGAGTCTTTCCGATGAAGAGGAGGAAGCCGAGGCGGTTGCCAATGGGGGAGAATGTAAAGATGAGGATTATCTTGGACGTTATAAAGGGCATCCGATTGTATGGATTTTAGATAATGTATATGCTGGAGGAGGAGGGAAATTGGCGATGAAAGTTCCTGCGGGTGCTAAAACGAAAAAAAACGATGTTTCATTTCCTGTTTTTTTGGATGAGGCGAAGTCTGTGTATATTACAGAAGACCCGAGTGCGTCGACATCTTACCATTATCCTCCTTTTGCAGAGGAGGTGGCCACCGTATTCGTGTATTCGCATGGGGCATCAACTCGTAGAATAGAGAAAGGCGTTCGCCGTACATATTTCCAAGGTTACAACGTGCCTTCCACGTTCGAGAATCCGGATTATTCCCTTATGCCCCCGATGGAGGACTTCCGTCGCACGCTGTATTGGAATCCTGACGTGCGTACGGACGAGAATGGCGAGGCGATTATCGAGTTTTACAACAACTCGTCTTGCCGTGAGATCCATATATCCGCAGAGGGCATCACGCCGGACGGGCGGTGCATTTTCAATAAATGAGGAAAAGGGGGGATGGATATGGGACGTGTGGTAAGATGGAGTAGGAAACTCAGTGTGAACAAGGTCGCATGGTTTTTGCGTAGTTGGTATGTATTTCTTCCAGCCTGTTGTTTCCTGCCGGAGATGGAGGGATTTTCCGATAGGTTCCTTGCGCCCAAATGGTATGGCGTGGTGGCCACGATAGTAATTATTGCCGCGCTTGAATCGGGTTTGTATTTGTTTAGGAAGGGGCATGATGATTGGGCTGTATCGGATTCCGGTATGGGGGTACGGCGTGGGGAGTATTTTGCGTGGGGTGTTTCGGTGGCGGCTGCTTGTGAAGGCTTGTATGTTTTGTTCCAGTTCAGCCAGCAGCAGTGGCGTATGGGAGCAGGGCTTACGGGCACTTTTGACAATCCGGCCGGTTTAGCTTTGTGTCTCGGTTTGAGCCTTCCTTTTGTTCGTTACTTGTCGGAATCTTTGAATGGTTCCTCGACTTCCCGTATTTGCGTCCGTGCCTTGGAGTGCCTGCTCGTTTTAGGTGTGTTGCTGTCCAGGTCTCGTACAGGTTTGTTGTGCCTTCTGTTCTATTCCCTCATTGTGCTTTGTATGCAGAAGAAGATTCGTGCCGGGCTGAAATATACTTGTGTGGTTGTTGTCTGTTTGGCCGCATTGTTTTTTGTTTGGAACCATAAGCCGGATTCCACGAGCGGTCGGATGTTCATTTTGGGGCGCTGTTGGGAACTCATATCCCGGAAACCTTGGACGGGACATGGCACCGGAGGCTTTGGCTGGGAATACATGTGGGTACAGGGGCGTTATTTTGCTGGTCATCCTGAAAGTGGGTACGCATGGTTGGCCGACGAGGTACGCCATCCGCTTAATGAGTTTGCGCTCCTGTGGGTGGATTACGGTGTAGCCGCTCCATGTGTGTTGTTGGTTTGTTTTGTAAGTGTTGTTGTGGGACTGGTACGTAGGAAAGAACGTTTTCCGTCTGTATGTGCTTGTTCCTTGTTTGCATTGTTCCTTTTCTCTTGTTTTTCTTATCCTTTTAAATATCCATTGTCTGCATTGGTTTCTGTGACCGCGTTGTGTAGCCTTCTCTGTCCGGTTTGGCTGCATGTTTCCATACAAAAGTTTTTGGCCATAGGTTTGTGCTTGTGTTCTTTTCTCTTAGGATTGAAACTTTTAAGTGAGTTCCGTCATGAACGGGAATGGAGTCGCGTGTCGGAGTGTTCCCTTCGCGGATGGTCGAAGCAGATGATGCCACATTACGAGCGTTTGTATCTTCATTATAAGGATAATCCCTATTTTTTATATAATTATGCTGTGGAACAGTTTTATGCTGGGTGTTATGTTGGTGCATGGAGGACGGCGGAGGAGTGCCGGAAACATTGGGCATCCTATAATTTGGAATTGTTGTCCGGTGATATATGTCGGAAGTTGGAGCGTTATGGTGATGCGCTTTACCATTATCGTTGGGCTTCCCTCATGTGCCCCGTGCGTTTTGCCCCATTGGAAGGGATGTATCATGTTTATCGGGAATGCGGTGACAGTCTCCATGCCGACTCCGTTTCTGCCGTTATCAGGGCAAAGGAGGTTAAGGTTCTTTCATCCGAAGTCGTACGGATTAAGGAGGAGGTAGGAAGGCAAACCTTCCGTTGAAGTACGGCATGATTCTATTTCTATGTAACATGTTTTTTCTTATGTATCAAAATTTTTTTCAAGTGTAACAGGTTACATGTTTGCTGTTGTCGCTTCCAATCTTTTTGTGCAAATTTGAGGCGATTAAAAACAATTTGGAATATGAAAAAGAAGAATCTGTTAGTGAGAGTTTTGGTTCCGGTCGTCTTGGCTGGATTGGTGTTTGTAGGATTCTCCGCGTGTTCCCAAGACGATGGTTACCCCGAAGGGTTTGTGCTGAATGACGAAGCAGGTGTGGCGACTATGGCGAAGAGAAGCATGCCGCAAGGAGGAGAATCTGTAACTCCGCCAAAACCTAATCCGTCAACATTTTCTGGTACAGCCAATGTAACTTTTGTGCCGAGTGATTCTTCGTATGGTAGTTTTACATTGTCTGTTAAGTTTTCATATACCGTTTTGGAAGGCGAAATAATTTCGGTTGATTTTATTTCTTATGAACCTACTTTATGGGATTTTTCTATAAATAATGTAGATCTTGTTGATGCCGGAATTCCGGGGCATTACTATCTCGTCTGTTCGGGCAGTAATACTCTTGGGATACCTTATAGTGGAAGTGGGGAAGTCCTTTTATGATGAATTTTTTTGAAAGGTTATATTTATTGAAACTATTAATCATATCATCTTTCCTTTCCGGGTGGTGTTGTCTAACCTTGGCTCAAACAGTGGGTACTCTGTCGGATTTGGACAGCCTCCTCGGGTGCATGTCTCGCGTGGTGTCCGCGACACGTCACGTGGTTCAGGAGAAGGTTTACCTCCATTTCGACAACACGGGGTACTTCATGGGCGAGAAGATGTGGTTCACGGCCTATGTGGTGCGTGCTGACGGGCACCGTCCCGGCGTTCGTAGCCGCGTGCTCTACGTTGAGCTGTTGAACCCGGGCGGCGACGTGGTGCAGCGGCGTAAGCTGAAGATAGACGAGCGGGGTCATGCGCACGGTGACTTATCGTTGGATTCTCTTTACGGCACGGGCTTCTATGAGGTCCGCGCCTTCACCCGTTACATGGCAAACTGGGGCGGCGCGGCTTGTTTCTCCCGCGTGTTCCCCGTTTTTCGCGCACCGTCCTCCCCCGGAGTTTATGAGCCGGTGATAGATGAACGCAGTTACCGCCGCCGCTTGCCTGATTTCCGTGAGCCGGACACGCTGCACCGTTCGCGTCTGAACGTGTCCTTTTATCCGGAGGGCGGCCGTCTGGTGTCGGGCTTGCGCAGCCGCGTGGCCTTTCAGGTATCCGACGGCGGTGGTCGGCATGTGTCGGCCGACGGTGAGCTGCTGGACGGTGAGGGCCGTGTGGTGGTCCGTGGCTTCTCGGACAGCACGGGTCGTGGGGTGTTCACCGTTCCGGCATCCTGCGACGGGCTTCGTTTCCGCCTGCGTGACGCCCGTGGCCGTTTTAAGGAGTTTCCCCTTCCGGAGTCATCCTCAGAGGGTTGCGTGTTGGAGCTTCCCCCGTCTTTGGACGATTCTTTGCGCTTCAGCGTCCGTGGCACGGCATCGTACCGTGACCGCCTGTTGGGCTACATGCTGATGAACTACGGCCGTGTATGGAGTTGCGACACGTTCCGCGTGGGCTCGGGTTACCAAAAGTCGTACTTTCGGGACAGTCTTCCCGAGGGTGTGAACCAACTGACGGTGTTCGACGGCCGCGGCCGCATCCTGTGCGAACGCTTGTTTTTCCTTTTTCCGAAGCCTTCGACCTCCGACACGATTCGCGTCACATCGGAGACGGCCCGCCTCACGCCCTGCGGTAAGGTCCGCCTGCGCCTGCATGCTATCCCCGGCTCTGTCTTCTCCTTTTCGGCGATGGACGGCGGCACGGTGTTCAACGGCCGTGGCCCTTCGGTGAAGTCATGGATGCTGCTGTCTTCCGAAGTGAAGGGTTACATCGAGGACGTGGGTTATTATTTCGAGTCGGACGATTCAGTGCACCGCCGTGCGTCGGACCTGTTGATGCTGGTCCAAGGTTGGCGGCGTTACGACTGGGAGGAACTGTCTGGGTACCGCACGCGCCATGCGGGGGAGTGGCATCCGGTGGAGGATACGCTGTACGTCACGGGGCGTCTTCGTTCGGTAAAGAAATCGCTTCCGGTGGATGGCATTCCGCTGAAAGCTTACGTATATTCCGGAGGAATCCATTTGGACGGCACGACGGTGACGGACAGCGCGGGTTGTTATGCCTTTTCCCTTCCGGACGTATGGGGGGAGTGGAACCTTCAGCTCAAGGCCGGTGTGAATAAGCTTAAGAGCCGTTACCTTGTGACGGTTGACCGTCGTTTCGGTCCTCCTTCCCGCCGTTTGTCCCCTTATGAGTGCCGTTCCCTTCCGTTCCTTCCGTCGTACTTGCCCCTGTTGCCAGACACGCTGGAGTTCGACACATTGCCCCTTCTTTCCCTCTCGGAACGGCTTCACAAACTTCCCGAGGTGGATGTGAAGGCGAAGCGCCGTTTCACGGAAGGCGCACGTGCGGCCTGGGCTACGGAGAAGCGCGGGCAGTATTGGGCTGACGTGTATTATGACTGCGACGAGGAAACGGAGCGGTATTTGGATGAAGGGAAAGAAATCCCGTTATTTAGTGATTGGTTCATGGAGCGGAGTGAGTTTGTGGATTTAAGCCATACTCCGTTCTATACAGGGGCATCCGGTGAAATGGATTCAAATCCGCTCGAAGAAGCCGCCGTGGAAACAGGGGATATGGAGAAAAGTTTGACCTCGGGGAAGGAGCATGTGGAATGGGGACGTTACAAGGGGCGTCCAATCGTGTGGATCTTGGATAACGAATATGCAAGAGGAGGAGGGAAGATGGCTATAGAAGTTCCTTTAGGAGAGCGGACGAAAGGGAGCATAGCTGTAGATTTGTTCCCTCTTTTCTTGGATGAAGCGAAGTCCGTGTATATTACGGAGAATCCCAATGCGTCGGTAGCTTACCATTATCCCCCTTATGCAGAGGATGTAGTTACCGTATTCGTCTACACGCATTTCTCTCCTCGTCGGAGGATGGAGAAGGGCGTTCGCCGTACATATTTCCAGGGTTATAACGTGCCTTCCACGTTCGAGATGCCTGATTATTCCCTTATGCCTCCTATGGAGGACTTCCGCCGTACGTTGTATTGGAATCCGGACGTGCGGACGGACGAGAAGGGCGAGGCGATTATCGAGTTTTACAACAACTCGTCTTGCCGTGAAATTCAGATATCCGCTGAGGGAATCACGCCGGACGGTCGGTGCATTTCCAATGAATGAGGGTGGGGAGCCATCGGGAGGAAGAGAAACGGCAGAATGTCAAAAAGTAAGTTTCTCCCCGTGAGAATCGTTCATTTGGGAACGAGTGGGGCCGTGGAGGAAAATAAACGATTCTCATTGGTTTTGCGGTTTCCTGTTTGTGAGGGAATGGGGGCTTAGGCTGCCTTTTTGCCGGAAGGCCGGTCGGCTTGGGCGCATGGTGTATCGTTCCGGTAAAGCGCAAGGGCGTTTCCGGAAACTTTTTGATAGTTGCCAAATGTATTCCGAAACGTCCGTTCTGGCTTTTGGCGGGCCGTTTTCAGTCTATCTTTTCCCGTTTTGGGGGACGTTTTGGGGCTTTTTCCCACACTGCTTTTCCTCATTCTGCGCCAGATGATTTTTCGCTTTCAGCCGAATGATTTTTCGTTTGGCTGTGAACGATTTGCATATATGCGTGAAATATTCGTTTGTTCAGTGCATTTTTGGATATTTATTCATAAAAAGCTCTCTAAATGATTGCTACTGGATTTTTTATGTTTGTCGTATTGCTTTTCTTTTCTGGTTTGAGGAATACGGAAATTTTATTTTTAGCTTTCATTTTGTCAGATGGAAAACTATCCGGAATGTTCTTTTCGTATGGGCTACGGTAAGAAGTACCTGATGTTTCATATCAAAAAAAATATGTAACATACGCGAAAGTGTGGTTGGAGGGATAATCTTAACTTTGGAACGTCGTGTGTTATTTGTTAAAACCAAAAGGAATATGAATCGTGTAAAAATGCGGATGGCGGTATGGGGCGGGGTGTGCGTGGCGGTGCTACTTGCTTGCCATTCGGAAAAATCCCGGCTTGAAGAAGCATTGGAGGCAGCAGGCGGGAACCGTTCCGAGTTGGAACAAGTGTTGGAACACTACCGTGGTGACAGCCTGAAATCCCTTGCCGCGCAGTTCTTGATAGAGAATATGCCCTGCCATTATGCTTATGCAGGAAAGGAATTGGAGAAGTACCGCCGATATTTCGAGCGGTTCCCGCCGTGCGCTTGGCGCGGCCCTACTTTTGTCCGCGACTCCTTGGTGGAAGCAGACGGGGCTTTCTGTCCTGATTCCCTCCATAAAGTTTATGATGTACAGGTTATTAAATCCGATTACCTTATCCGTAATATCGACCAAGCTTTCGAGGTATGGCGCGGGCAACCATGGGGACGCAACGTGGCCTTTGCCGATTTCTTGGAATTCATCCTGCCCTACCGGGTGGGGACGGAGACGCTTGCCGACTGGCGGCAGGAGGTCTATGACCGCTACAACCCGATGTTGGACAGCATCCGTGCCTCGGCAGACAGTACGGATGTGCTGGCCGTGGTGCAGACTTTGATGGATTCCTTGTCTGTGGGGGCGGTTTATTTTACGGGCTTGTTCCCCTCGGGCATTACGGTAGGGCCTGACCTCGTGGAGTGGCGTTCGGGTAACTGCCGCGAACTGACGGACTTGGTGACTTATGTGTTCCGTGCCTTAGGCATCCCCGGCGGATGCGACATGATGCTGATGCGCGGCGACAAGAACGTGGCGCATTATTGGAATTTCGTGGTGGACGGTGAGGGTTCCACTTATTTTGCCTCCATCGGCCAAAGCTCGAAACAGTTTGCGAAAGCCGAGACATACTGGGACCCGAAAGGGAAAGTTTATCGGGAGACGTTCAGCCTGAACCGGACGATGCGCGATGCCTGTGGGCGTGACACGACGGATGTCCCGCCGGTGTTCCGCGAACCGTTGATGCAAGACGTGACGGCGGCCTATGCCGGGAGAATCAACCGCTTCCTGCGCATTCCGGCAGACAGCCTTGCCCTTGTCCCGCGCGAGGGCGAGACGGTCTACCTTTGCCTTTCCACTCGTGGGACGTGGGTGCCCGTGGGATATGGCTGTTTTGAGGGAGATACAGTGCGTATCGACAATGTGCAGGGCGATGTGGTGTTCCGCCTTGTGGTTTGCCGCAGGGGGCATTTGGTGTCGCTCGGCGTGCCGTTCCTTTTGGAGAAGTATACTGGGGCGGTGCGCTTCTTCCGTGCCGGAGAGGAACGGCAAGAAGCCGTGTTGCTGCAAAAGTTCAAGGAGGATTTCCAAGCCCACATGGTGGGCGGCGTGTTCGAGGCGTCGAACCATCCGGATTTCCGCCGTCCTGACACCTTGTTTGCCATTAAGGAGCGTCCGTCCCGTTTGAGGAATGTGGTATGTTTGCCGGATAAGGGGAAGGCCTACCGTTACGTCCGCTACTACGGGCCTCCTACGCGCCATTGTAATGTATCCGAGTTGGCCTTCTACGCTTCGGCTGCGGATACGGCGGCCTTGCGTGGGCGTATCGTCAGTCCTCCGGGCGTGGCGGAAGGCCGTATCGTGAACCAGTTCGGTAACGTGTTCGATGGTGACCCTTACACTTCGATGGATTACCGCGAACCGTCCGGCGGATGGGTGGGAATGGATTTCGGCCGCCCCGTGCATATCGACAAATTGGTCTATATGCCGCGCAACCGGAACAACTTTATCCGTACGGGCGATCGTTATGAGCTGTTCTATGCCACGGCGGCCGGTTGGGAGTCGTTGGGAGAACAGGTGGCGGAGTCTGATTCTTTGGTTTACAAAGTGCCTCGGGGCGCGTTGCTTTACCTTCGCGACCATACGCGTGGCAGCGACGACCGTATCTTCGAGATGATGGACGGGCGGCAGAAATTATGGTAATTGAAAAAGAATGGTACAAAAAATGTGTATTTTAAGAGAATATTACATTGGATGAAATATATGTAATATAGGAGAAAACGACTTGTCGCTTTTGTCTCTATCTTTGGAGCGAGATTTATGCGAAAACAGTACGGTGTCCATGCAAGGAGTGCAAACTACATGCGTGCTGTGGGTACAAATTTTTTAAAAAAGTGATATGATGAAAAAGAAAATTCTTGTTCCTATTTTTGGGGCGGTGGTGTTAGGTCTTTCGGCCTATGTCGGATATCGCACGTATGGTGCGTATTCGGAAAAAGAACTTGAGAGTGATTTGCTATTGGCTAATGTGGAGGCTTTGGCGGTGGGAGGTGAAACAGATTTATTCAATAGGATAGATTGCTATAATAGTTTCGAAGGTGAAGATGAACCCGATGCAACGCAAACTACCAATAGATGTTCGCCATGTGGTCAACCTGTAAAGTGCCGTAGCTATTCGGATCATCAAAAGTGTAGAAAGTAAATTTAGCTTTAATAAGGATGCCAGTTTATAAGATTGGCATCCATATTCAGTCGTATAATAAGATGAAATCATTATATTTTATTGTCGCTTTGGTCTTTTTTGCGGCATGTAATCGGATTCGGACGGAAAAATGCTTGTTGAGTGATTGTCCTATAGAGCACTGCAAAGTGCAGAAACATTTGATTGACACTGTGCTTGTGTATCCTCAAGCTATAAATGTATTTAAAGATAAGTTATTGGTTTTTGAACCTCGAAATGGAAATGCCGTTTTATCGGTTTTCTCTTGTAAGGATTTTGAATATCTTTTTTCTGGTATAGGAAAAGGGCATGCAAAATCAGAAGTGGTTTATATGTATGATAATTATTATGCGTGTACCGATACATCTTTTTTTATATTGGATATGAATGTAGAGAAAGAATACCTTTTGAAAAATAATAAAGTTGTGTATGTTGGAAGTACACCGTTAATAATCCCGGATGCATTGAACCAATTGATACGGGTGGATGATGTAACTTATATTACAGCAGGATTCACTAATGGTAAGGGGGGTGAACATCTTTTATATCATGACGGGGAGTATACTGATTTTGGTGAATATCCAGATTTGTCTTTGAAAAATGAAGAGAGGGCGATTTACAATGGGAGCATTTCTGCAGGAATGGTGGGAAAGCAGAAATTTTGGGATTTTTATACTTACCAAGATTTGATACGTTCCTATGATTTGCAGGGTAATTTGTTACTTGAAATAGTATTGGACGATGATGAAAAGAATGTAACGATGCAGAATGTTGATGACCGGAATCTTAATTATTATAAAGCAAAGTGGAATTCAAAATATATTGCCGTGTTGTATAATGCCTTTTTTAGTGCGGATGAATTTTATAAGCTTAGCAAGGACGAGCGTAAGCGAGAATTGCAATTATGGACATGGGATGGTGAACTAAAGCGTCGTATTTATTTTGATGTCCCTTATGACATTTATGCATTATCGGAAGATAACATATTTTACGCAATGAATATGGACAAGCCTGATGTGATATATACTTATGACCTCAATGAAAAGTAGATTTTCGGCATACCTTATGGTTGCCATGGTGGTTTTGTTTTTCTGTTCTTGTGACGGTAAGAAGGATAAGACATTACGGGAGTTGAAGGATGTAAGCGGATGTCAGGTCAAATTTCCTGATGTCCCTTTGTTTCGTGGCACAAAGTCAAAAATACTGGTATTGGTGGCAGATACGGGTGAATGTTCACCTTGCAGTATGGGGGTGAACGAATGGTATGTGTATCGTTTGGACATGGAAGAACGGCATTTGGATGCCGATATAGTATTTGTCTTGCCGGAAGGCATGCGCTTGCCTTCGGCTGTGGATTCCCTATTGTTACAATATGGGTTGTACAGGTATTATGGCTATGAGACCTTTATGAAATTGAATCCTGTTTTCAAACAAGTACATTATTCCACTTTCTTAATATCCCCGAAACGTAAAGTGGTATTGATTGGATCTCCTTTGGATTCGCCAAAATTATGGAGGGTATATAGAGTTGCATTGGGGGAAAAGGAATAGTATATGTTTTTTTAGAAAGCATGTTGCCGTTACGGGAGAAAATGCCTATATTTGTGCCTATATATAAATAGGTATATGAAATATAAATTCTAACGATTATGAGTAATGAAGAAAAACCGCAGCAGGAAGGTATGCTGCAAATAGAGATTAGTCCGGAAGTAGCTCAGGGAACATACGCAAACTTGGCCATGATTGCGCACTCCACGTCCGAGGTGATTATAGACTTCGTGTGCATGATGCCGGGATTGCCTAAGGCTAACGTGAAATCCCGTATCGTCATGGCTCCGGAGCATGCCAAACGTTTGCTTTATGCCTTGCAGGACAATATTAATAGGTACGAACATAACTTCGGAGAAATAGATATGCATCAGGGCGGACCTCGTACGGTGGCTCCGTTCAAAATCAATAAAGGGGAGGCTTAGTCCTCCTTCTTTTTTTGCCTTGAATCCGTAAAAAACACTTTTTCGGTGAAAAATAAGTTAAAATACTATGCCGTAGGAGGCTTTGTATGGGGACTAACCTTTAAATAAGAGGAAAACACATTGTGTATTGGAATAAAATTCGTAACTTTGCGGCCTGAAAGCCCTTAATGTGGACTTTTACGAATTTGCATCATATAAATAACAATATATATAATTTAAAAAAACAAAGACAATGCCTACTATTCAACAATTGGTAAGAAAAGGTAGAACAGTGTTGGTAGAAAAGAGCAAATCACCGGCGTTGGACAACTGTCCTCAACGTCGCGGTGTTTGTGTCCGTGTGTACACTACCACACCGAAGAAACCTAATTCAGCGATGCGTAAGGTCGCTCGTGTGCGTTTGACTAACATGAAGGAAGTGAACTCTTACATTCCGGGTGAAGGTCATAACTTGCAGGAACACTCTATCGTATTGGTACGTGGCGGTCGTGTGAAAGACCTTCCGGGTGTTCGTTACCACATCGTACGTGGTACTTTGGATACGGCCGGTGTGGCTAACCGCACGCAGCGTCGTTCCAAGTATGGTGCAAAGCGTCCTAAAGCTGGTAAGAAGTAAATCATTTGATTGTAAAGAATCTATTATTTATTAGTTTTGGTTTGTTGAGCTAAAGGTTGAGTAAATGCTCCGGAGGGAGGGTTGAAGATTATCGAAGTACAGCCAAACTGAAAAAACTTTTTGAAATGAGAAAAGCAAAACCAAAAAAACGTGTGATCCTTCCGGATCCTGTCTTTAACGATGTTAAAGTTTCTAAGTTTGTAAACCATTTGATGTATGATGGCAAGAAGAATCTCTCGTATGAGATTTTCTATGCAGCACTTGAAACCGTGAAGGCTAAAATGGCCAACGAAGAGAAAAGTGCATTGGAGATTTGGAAAGCCGCTTTGGATAATGTGACTCCGCAGGTGGAGGTGAAGTCTCGCCGTGTCGGTGGTGCTACATTCCAGGTGCCGACGGAAATCCGTCCTGAGCGTAAGGAGTCTGTTTCAATGAAGAATTTGATCCTTTTTGCCCGTAAGCGTGGCGGAAAGACCATGGCAGACAAATTGGCCGCAGAAATCATGGATGCTTACAATGAACAGGGTGGTGCTTTCAAGCGTAAGGAAGATATGCACCGTATGGCCGAGGCTAACCGTGCATTCGCACACTTTAGATTCTAATTTTTATTAAAGTAGCTAACAATGGCAAAGCAAGATTTACATTTGACCCGTAATATCGGTATCATGGCTCATATTGATGCCGGTAAGACAACGACTTCAGAGCGTATTCTTTTCTATACCGGTCTTACGCATAAGATCGGAGAGGTGCACGATGGTGCTGCTACGATGGACTGGATGGCTCAGGAGCAGGAGCGCGGTATTACTATTACTTCGGCTGCTACGACAACTCGTTGGAAATGGAATGGTCAAACATATAAAATTAACTTGATCGATACTCCGGGACACGTGGACTTTACTGCAGAGGTAGAACGTTCGTTGCGTGTGTTGGATGGTGCCGTGGCTGCATACTGTGCTGTAGGTGGTGTTGAACCGCAGTCTGAAACGGTATGGCGTCAGGCTGACAAGTATAATGTACCGCGTATGGGGTATGTCAACAAGATGGACCGTTCTGGTGCTGACTTCTTTGAGGTTGTACGCCAGATGAAGGACGTCTTGGGTGCTAATCCTTGTCCGGTTGTGATTCCTATCGGTGCGGAGGAAAACTTCAAAGGGGTAGTCGATTTGATTAAGATGAAGGCTATCTTGTGGCATGACGAGACGATGGGAGCGGATTATTCCGTAGAGGAAATCCCCGCAGACTTGCAGGCTGAAGCAGAAGAGTGGAGAGATAAGATGTTGGAGAAAGTGGCTGAGTTCGACGATGAGCTGATGAACAAGTACTTCGACGATCCTTCCACGATTACCGAAGAGGAAATTCTCCGGGCTTTGCGTGCCGCAACCGTAGCGATGGAAGTGACTCCTATGCTTTGCGGTTCTTCGTTCAAGAATAAGGGCGTACAGACGTTGTTGGATTATGTTTGTGCTTTCTTGCCTTCTCCGTTGGATACGCCGAATGTTGTAGGTACAAATCCGGATACAGGTGCTGAAGAAGATCGCAAGCCGTCGGACGAGGAAAAGACTTCGGCTTTGGCGTTTAAGATTGCCACCGACCCGTATGTAGGCCGTCTGACATTTATCCGTGTTTATTCGGGTAAGGTAGAGGCCGGTTCATATATTTATAACTCTCGCTCCGGTAAGAAAGAGCGTGTTTCACGTTTGTTCCAGATGCATTCAAATCATCAGAATCCGGTTGAAGTTATCGGTGCTGGGGATATCGGTGCCGGTGTCGGTTTCAAGGATATCCGTACGGGTGATACTTTGTGCGATGAGGATGCTCCTATCGTATTGGAGTCTATGGACTTCCCGGATCCGGTTATCGGTATTGCGGTAGAGCCGAAAACGCAGAAAGACTTGGACAAGCTGTCTAACGGTTTGGCAAAGTTGGCCGAAGAAGATCCTACATTTACTGTGAAGACTGACGAGCAGACTGGCCAGACGGTAATTTCTGGTATGGGTGAGTTGCATTTGGATATTATTATCGACCGTTTGAAACGTGAGTTTAAGGTAGAATGCAACCAAGGTAAACCTCAGGTGAATTACAAGGAGGCTATTACGAAGACAGTCAACTTGCGTGAGGTGTACAAGAAACAGTCCGGAGGTCGTGGTAAGTTTGCCGATATTATCGTAAACGTAGGTCCGGTAGATGAGGACTACAAAGAAGGCGGCTTGCAGTTCGAGAACAAGGTGACTGGCGGTAATATTCCTAAAGAATTCATTCCTTCCGTACAGAAAGGTTTCGAGAGTGCGATGAAGAATGGTATTTTGGGTGGTTTCCCGATGGACAGCTTGAAAGTAGAATTGCTCGATGGTTCGTTCCACCCGGTTGACTCTGACCAGTTGTCATTCGAAATCTGTGCATTACAGGCTTATAAGAGTGCTTGTGCTCAGGCTAAGCCCGTATTGATGGAGCCTATTATGAAACTGGAGGTTGTGACTCCGGAAGAAAATATGGGTGATGTGATTGGTGACTTGAACAAGCGTCGTGGTCAGGTTGAAGGTATGGATACCAGCCGTAGTGGTGCCCGTATCGTGAAGGCAATGGTACCGTTGGCAGAAATGTTCGGTTACGTGACTGCTTTGCGTACGATCACTTCCGGCCGAGCTACGTCTTCTATGACGTATGACCACCATGCTCCTGTGTCAAGTTCCATTGCTAAGGCAGTACTTGAGGAAATCAAAGGACGTACCGATTTGGTATAAAAAACAATAAACTGGATGGAAGGTGCCGGTTAGCGAATGACTCTTAATCGGTATACCTTCTTTCCTTTTCATTAATCATCAAATTAATAAAACATGAGTCAGAAAATCAGAATTAAACTGAAATCTTACGACCACAACTTGGTAGACAAGTCGGCTGAGAAGATTGTGAAGACAGTGAAAGTGACAGGTGCGATTGTGAGCGGTCCGATACCTCTCCCTACGCACAAGCGTATTTTTACGGTGAACCGTTCGACTTTCGTGAACAAGAAGTCTCGTGAACAGTTCGAGTTGTCTTCTTACAAGAGATTGATTGATATCTACAGTTCTACTGCTAAGACTGTGGATGCGTTGATGAAGCTTGAATTGCCAAGCGGTGTAGAAGTAGAAATTAAAGTTTAGTACTATTAAAAATTAACTGAAATGCCAGGATTATTAGGAAAGAAAATCGGAATGACATCCGTATTCAGTGCCGATGGTAAGAATGTTCCATGCACTGTTATCGAAGCTGGTCCTTGTGTAGTAACTCAGATTAAGAGTGTGGAAAAAGACGGTTATGCTGCTGTTCAGCTTGGTTTCCAGGAAGCTAAGGAGAAGAATACGACAGCTCCTCTTATGGGACACTTCAAGAAGGCAGGTACTACTCCCAAGAGACACTTGGCCGAGTTCACAGGTTTCGAACAAGAGTTGAATTTAGGTGACACCGTTACGGTAGACATGTTTGAAGGAACCGTTTACGTAGATGTAATCGGAACTTCAAAAGGTAAAGGCTTCCAGGGTGTAGTTAAGCGTCATGGTTTCGGTGGTGTAGGTCAGACTACTCATGGTCAGCACAACCGTGCCCGTAAGCCCGGTTCTATCGGTGCTTGTTCTTATCCCGCTAAAGTTTTCAAAGGCTTGCGTATGGGCGGTCAAATGGGTAACGAGCGTGTAACTGCACAAAATTTGCAAGTATTAAAAGTAATTCCGGAACACAATCTGCTCCTTATTAAAGGTTCGGTGCCCGGTTACAAAGGTTCAATCGTAATAATTGAAAAGTAATGGAAGTTAGTGTATTAAATATCAAGGGTGAAGATACCGGAAGAAAAGTTCTTCTGAATGATTCTATCTTCAATATCGAGCCTAATGACCATGTGATTTATCTTGACGTAAAGCAGTATTTGGCTAACCAGCGTCAGGGTACGGCTAAGTCGAAGGAAAGAAGTGAAGTGAGCGGTTCTACCCGTAAGTTGGGTCGCCAAAAAGGTGGTGGCGGTGCCCGTCGCGGTGATATCAACTCTCCCGTATTGGTAGGTGGTGGTCGTGTATTCGGTCCTAAGCCTCGTGATTACGGTTTCAAATTGAATAAGAAGGTTAAGGTTTTGGCTCGTAAGTCAGCTCTGTCTTACAAGGCGAAAGAGAATGCAATTGTGGTGGTTGAGGACTTTACTATGGAAGCTCCGAAGACTAAGCAATTTGTAGAAATTATAAATAATCTTAAAGTTGATGGCAAGAAAGCCTTGTTCGTTTTACCGGGTGCAAATAAAAACGTATATTTGTCAGCTCGTAACATCGAACGTGTTAATGTTATGACTGCGGCTGCGCTGAATACTTATAAGGTATTGAACGCAGACGTTATGGTTGTGACTGAAAACTCGCTTAAAGTTGTCGACGAAATCTTAACCAAATAAGGAATAGAGAACCATTATGGGATATATTATTAAACCGTTGGTCACTGAGAAGATGACCGCAATTACAGAGAAGCAGAATAAATTCGGCTTCATTGTTCGTCCTGAGGCTAATAAATTGGAAATTAGGAAAGAAGTCGAAGCTTTGTACAATGTTACTGTAGTAGCGGTGAATACTTGCAGATATGCAGGTAAATCCAAGAGCCGTTACACCAAGTCTGGTCTTATTCAGGGTCGTACGAATGCTTACAAAAAGGCAATTGTGACTTTGAAGGAAGGCGAAACTATTGATTTTTACAGCAATATTTAAATAAAAGATGGCAGTACGTAAATTTAAGCCCACAACACCAGGGCAGAGACACAAGATTATTGGTACTTTTGAAGAGATTACTGCATCGGTACCAGAAAAGTCTCTTGTATATGGCAAACGTTCAACAGGTGGTCGTAACAATGTCGGTAAGATGACAATGCGCTATTTGGGCGGCGGTCACAAGAGAAAGTTCCGTTTGATTGATTTCAAGAGAGAGAAAGATGGTGTTCCAGCTGTAGTGAAGACGATTGAATACGATCCGAACCGTTCGGCTCGTATTGCTTTGTTGTTTTACGCAGATGGTGAAAAACGTTATATTATTGCTCCTAACGGCTTGCAAGTAGGCAGCACGTTGATGTCTGGAAAGGATGCAGCGCCTGAGATTGGTAATGCACTTCCTTTGGAGAACATCCCGGTCGGTACCGTAATTCACAATATCGAATTGCGTCCCGGTCAAGGTGCCTTGCTCGTTCGCTCTGCCGGTAATTTTGCACAGTTGACTTCTCGTGAGGGACGTTATTGTGTCATCAAGTTGCCTTCAGGTGAGACTCGTCAGATTCTTAGTGCTTGTAAGGCTACTGTCGGTAGCGTAGGTAACTCAGATCATGCGTTGGAAAGTTCTGGTAAAGCCGGACGCTCTCGTTGGTTGGGTCGCCGTCCTCATAACCGTGGTGTGGTTATGAACCCGGTTGATCACCCGATGGGTGGTGGTGAAGGCCGTCAGTCCGGAGGACACCCGCGTTCACGCAAGGGATTGTATGCTAAGGGCTTGAAGACAAGAGCTCCGAAAAAGCAGTCCAACAAGTATATTATCGAAAGATGTAATAAGAAGTAACAAGTAAATCTGAGTAAATTATGAGTCGTTCATTAAAAAAAGGTCCATACATCGAAGTAAAGCTCGAAAAGAAAGTTCTCGCAATGAATGAGAGCGGTAAGAAGAGCGTGGTAAAGACTTGGGCCAGAGCTTCAATGATATCTCCTGATTTTGTAGGTCATACAATTGCAGTTCACAACGGAAATAAATTTATTCCTGTTTACGTTACTGAGAATATGGTTGGACACAAGTTGGGTGAGTTTGCCCCTACGCGTAAGTTCGGTGGCCATGCTGGTAACAAGAAGAAGTAAGCAGGTTGATTATTTGAAATAATAAAGTAATTATATAAATGGGAGCAAGAAAGAAAATTGCGGCTGAAAAAAGAAAAGAAGCCCTCAAAACCCAGTATTTTGCTAAGTTGCAGAATGTGCCTTCCTCTCCGCGCAAGATGAGATATGTGGTGGATATGATTCGCGGCATGGAGGTGAACAGAGCACTTGGTACTTTGAAGTTCTCTTCAAAGGCTGCTTCTGCCGATGTAGAGAAGTTGTTGCGCTCTGCTATTGCAAACTGGGAACAAAAGAACGAACGTAAGGCCGAAGACGGTGAATTGTTCGTGACAAAGATTTATGTTGACGGTGGCGCTACATTAAAGAGAATGAGACCGGCTCCACAAGGTAGAGGTTATAGAATTCGCAAACGTTCAAATCACGTGACTTTGTTCGTAGGCACTAAAACTAATGATTAATTAAAAGTAGTATGGGACAGAAAGTAAATCCGATAAGCAACCGATTAGGTATTATTAGAGGTTGGGATTCTAACTGGTACGGTGGCAAGGACTTTGGTGATTCTTTGTTGGAGGACAGCAAGATTCGTAAGTACTTGAACGCTCGTTTGGCTCAGGCTAGCGTATCTAGAATCGTTATTGAACGTACGCTGAAACTCGTGACGATTACAGTTTGTACTGCGCGTCCGGGATTGATCATTGGTAAAGGTGGCCAGGAAGTTGACAAGTTGAAGGAGGAGTTGAAGAAGATTACGGATAAGGATATCCAAATCAATATCTTCGAGATTAAGAAGCCCGAACTTGATGCTGTGATTGTGGCTAATAACATCGCCCGTCAGGTAGAAGGTAAGATTGCTTATCGTCGTGCTATCAAAATGGCTATTGCCAATACGATGAGAAGTGGTGCTGAGGGTATCAAAATATTGATATCAGGCCGTCTGAATGGTGCTGAAATGGCGCGTTCTGAGATGTATAAGGAAGGACGTACTCCGTTGCACACCTTCCGTGCGGATATAGATTATTGCCAGGCTGAAGCCTTGACGAAAGTCGGTTTGTTGGGCATTAAGGTATGGATCTGCCGCGGTGAGGTGTATGGCAAACGTGATTTGGCTCCGAATTTTGCTCAGACGAAAGAGAATAGCCGTGGTGGCAACGGTGGCAAGAACTTCCGTAAGAAGAAGAACATTAATCGTTAAATTTGAATTTTAGGAATTATGTTACAACCGAAAAGAACAAAATATAGAAGACCGCAGAAGGGCCGTTGCAAAGGTAATGCTCAGCGCGGTAACCAATTGGCTTTCGGAACGTTCGGTATTAAGTCTCTCGAAACACACTGGATTACCGGTCGTCAGATAGAGGCAGCCCGTATTGCTGTGACCCGTTACATGCAGCGTGAAGGTCAGATTTGGATTCGTATCTTCCCTGATAAGCCTGTAACGAAGAAGCCGGCTGATGTACGTATGGGTAAAGGTAAGGGTGACCCCGTGGGATATGTATTCCCTATTACTCCGGGACGTATTATTTTTGAGGTGGAAGGTGTCTCTTATGAGATTGCAAAGGAGGCTTTGCGTCTTGCTGCGCAGAAACTTCCGGTTACAACTAAGTTTATTGTTAGACGTGATTACGATAAAAACGCTTGATTATGAAGATTGCAGAAATTAGAGAATTAGCGACCAATGAATTGGCTGAGCGTATTCAGACAGAAGAAGCGAATTACACTCAGATGCTGTTAAACCATTCTGTCTCTCCGTTGGAGAATCCTGCACAGATTAAGGCTGCACGTCGTAATATTGCCCGTATGAAGACCGTATTGCGTCAGAGAGAACTTAACAAATAATAATGGTCCACATGGAAGCTAGAAATTTAAGAAAGACAAGAACAGGTGTTGTAATCAGCGACAAAATGGATAAGACCATTGTTGTAGCTGCTAAGTTTAAAGAGAAACACCCGATTTATGGTAAGTTCGTTTCCAAGACGAAGAAATACCATGCTCATGACGAGAAGAATGACTGTCACGTCGGTGATACTGTGTTGATTATGGAGACTCGTCCTTTGAGCAAGACGAAGACTTGGAGAGTTGTAGAAATCGTAGAAAGAGCTAAGTAATTATGATACAAGCAGAATCTAGATTAGTTGTTGCAGATAATAGCGGTGCTCGTGAAGCTCTTTGTATCCGCGTTTTAGGCGGAACGAGAAGACGTTATGCTTCTGTAGGTGATGTGATTGTTGTCTCTGTCAAGAGCGTTATTCCGTCAAGTGATATTAAAAAAGGTGCAGTATCAAAGGCTTTGATTGTACGTACTAAAAAGGAGATCCGTCGTGCTGACGGTTCGTATATCCGTTTTGATGATAATGCCTGCGTTCTTCTGAATAACGCTGGTGAATTGAGAGGAAGTCGTATTTTCGGCCCGGTTGCCCGTGAGTTGCGTGCTGCAAACATGAAAGTCGTTTCTTTGGCACCTGAAGTACTTTAATTTTAAGAAATAAAGTAATGAGTAAGTTACATATTAAAAAAGGCGATACAGTTTACGTAAATGCCGGTGAAGACAAAGGCCGGACTGGTAAGGTGTTGAAGGTGTTTGTGGATAAACGCCGTGCCATCGTAGAAGGTCTAAATATGGTTTCTAAGAGCCAGAAGCCGAGCGCAAAGAATCCTCAGGGAGGTATTGTAAAGCAAGAGGCTCCTATTCATATTTCAAACTTGAACGTTGTGGATCCGAAGACTGGCAAACCGACGCGTATTGGTAGAAAATTAAATGCTGACGGAAAGTTGGTTCGTTATGCTAAAAAATCAGGAGAGGAGATTAAGTAATGGGAAATACTGCGAGCCTTAAAAAAGAATATGCAGAGCGTATTGCTCCTGCTTTGATGAAACAGTTCAATTATACTTCTGCTATGCAGATTCCGGTACTCAAGAAGATTGTGATCAATCAGGGATTGGGTATGGCTACTGCCGATAAGAAAATCATTGATGTGGCTATTAATGAAATTTCGGCTATCACAGGCCAGAAAGCAGTGGCTACTGTTTCAAAGAAAGACGTTGCAAACTTCAAATTGCGTAAAAAGATGCCAATCGGTGTAATGGTGACATTGCGTCGTGAAAGAATGTATGAGTTCTTGGAGAAGTTGATTCGTGTGGCTTTGCCTCGTATCCGTGACTTCAAAGGTATCGAAAGCAAGTTTGACGGTCGTGGAAACTATACTTTGGGTGTTCAGGAACAGATTATCTTCCCGGAAATCAATATCGATTCGATTGATAGAATTCTTGGTATGAACATTACGTTCGTAACTACTGCTAAGACTGACGAAGAAGGTTATGCCTTGCTCAAAGAGTTTGGTCTGCCTTTTAAAAATGCTAAAAACGATTAATACAATATGGCAAAAGAATCAATGAAGGCTCGTGAAGTTAAGAGAGCCAAGATGGTAGCTAAGTATGCCGAGAAGCGTGCCGCTTTGAAGAAAATCGTGAATACAGGTGATCCCGTTGAAGCTTTTGAGGCAGCTCAGAAGTTGCAGCGGATTCCGAAGAATGCAAATCCTATTCGTTTGCACAACCGTTGTAAGTTGACGGGACGTCCGAAAGGTTATATGCGTCAATTCGGAATATCACGTATCCAATTCCGCGAGATGGCTTCAAGTGGTTTGATTCCGGGCGTAAAAAAGTCAAGCTGGTAATTTATTATTTAATATTGTCGGGAGAGTCCCGATTAATTAATTCTTATATAAAATGACAGATCCAATAGCAGATTATTTGACGCGTTTGAGAAACGCCATTCAAGCTAAACACAGAGTGGTTGAAGTTCCTGCGTCGAATTTGAAAAAGGAAATCACCAAGATCCTTTTTGAGAAGGGCTATATCTTGAACTATAAGTTCGTTGAAGATGGTCCTCAAGGTACAATTAAGGTAGCACTGAAGTATGATTCAGTGAACAAGGTCAACGCGATTAAGAAGTTGATCCGTGTATCTACACCGGGTATGCGTAAGTATACCGGTTATAAGGATATGCCGAGAGTAATTAACGGATTGGGTATTGCTATCATATCTACATCTAAAGGTGTAATGACTGACAAGGAAGCTTCTGACCTGAAGATTGGTGGTGAAGTACTTTGTTATGTATATTAATTGGAGGATATAATATGTCTAGAATAGGAAAATTACCGATTAGCATTCCTGCAGGCGTTACAGTATCTGTGAATGATGAGAATGTGGTTTCTGTAAAGGGACCGAAAGGAGAGATGAGTCAGGCTGTACATCCTTCAATTAAAGTTGAGATTGTTGATTCTGAGATTGTTTTTACCATTGATGAGCAGAATGATTCTGTGGAAATGAAGCAGAAGCAAGCTTTCCACGGTTTGTATCGTTCTTTGGTTCATAATATGGTTGTAGGTGTTTCAGAAGGTTATGTGAAGAAGTTGGAACTTGTGGGTGTGGGTTTCCGTGCCAGCAATCAGGGCAACTTGATTGAGTTTGCATTGGGGTACACGCACAATATCTTCCTTCAGTTGCCGAAAGAAATCAAAGTAGAGACAAAATCTGAGAGAAATCAGAATCCTCTTATCATATTGGAGTCTTGCGACAAGCAATTGTTGGGACAAGTTTGTGCTAAAATTCGTTCTTTCCGTATGCCTGAACCATATAAAGGAAAAGGTGTTTTGTTCGTTGGCGAGCAGATTCGTAGAAAGTCTGGTAAGTCAGCTGGTGCTAAGTAATTTTAAAACAGTAAGATTATGATAACGAAATTAGAAAGACGAATCAAAATCAAGTATAGAGTACGCAATAAGATTTCAGGTACTACTGAACGTCCGCGTATGTCAGTGTTTAGAAGTAACAAGCAAATCTATGTTCAGATAATTAACGATACGACCGGAACTACTTTGGTAGCGGCTTCTTCTTTGGGTATGGAAACGATGCCGAAGAAAGAACAAGCTGCAAAAGTAGGGGAGTTGATTGCTAAAAAGGCTTTGGAAGCAGGTATTACTACTGTTGTTTTCGATCGTAACGGTTACTTGTATCACGGTAGAGTGAAAGAAGTTGCAGACGCTGCACGTAACGGTGGACTTAAATTTTAAAGGATTATGGCAATTAATAGAGTAAAGATAAGCAGTGATATCGAATTAAAAGACAGGTTGGTTGCTATCAATCGTGTTACCAAGGTAACCAAGGGTGGTAGAACGTTTACTTTCGCTGCCATTGTTGTAGTTGGTAATGGTAATGGTATCATTGGTTGGGGACTTGGTAAGGCTGGAGAAGTAACAGCAGCTATTGCCAAAGGCGTGGAAGCAGCCAAGAAGAATCTGGTGAAAGTTCCCGTTTTGAATGGTACTGTGCCTCACGAGCAGGAAGCAAAGTTCGGTGGTGCTGAAGTATTCATCAAGCCTGCATCAACCGGAACGGGTGTGGTAGCAGGTGGTGCCATGCGTGCAGTGTGCGAGAGCGTGGGTATAACGGACTGTCTGGCTAAGTCTAAGGGGTCGTCTAATCCTCACAATTTGGTGAAAGCTACGATTTTGGCCTTGGCTGAAATGCGTGATGCCAAGATGATTGCACAGAACCGTGGTGTGAATTTGGATAAAGTATTTAGAGGATAAGGAGGTTTTTATGGCAACTATAAAAGTGAAGCAAATCAAAAGTAGAATTGGTGCTCCGAAAGACCAGAAAAGAACACTTGATACTTTGGGATTGAGAAAAATCAATCAGGTAGTTGAAGTAGAAGACACTCCCTCAACTCGCGGTATGGTTCAGAAATTGCACCATCTGGTAATCGTCGTAGATTAATTATTTACTATTAAACTGATACGAAATGAAATTAAATACTTTAAAACCAGCTTGTGGTTCGGTTAAGACTCGTAAAAGAGTAGGGCGTGGTGCCGGTTCCGGTTTAGGTGGCACTTCAACCCGCGGTCACAAGGGTGCGAAGGCTAGATCTGGTTATAAGAAGAAGATCGGTTTCGAAGGTGGTCAGATGCCTTTGCAACGTCGCTTGCCGAAATTCGGTTTCAAGAACATCAATAGAGTGGAGTATAAGGCTGTAAACCTTGATGCTATCCAGGCTTTGGCTACTGCTAAGAATTTGGAGAAAATCACTTTGGCTGATATCGTAGCTGCCGGTTTGGCTTCTGCCAAGCAGTTGGTTAAGATTTTGGGTAATGGTCAGCTTACTTCTAAAGTTGATGTAGAAGCGAACGCATTCTCTAAGAGTGCAGAAGCAGCTATCAAGGCTGCCGGTGGTAACGCTACAAAACTTTGATTCGATGAAGAAGTTAATAGAAACCTTTAAGAACATATGGATGATTGAGGATCTTAGACAAAGGATCCTCATCACCATTCTGTTTATTGCAATCTATCGTTTGGGGTCGTTTGTGGTCCTGCCGGGAATTGACCCATCTCAACTGACAGCGTTGCGTACGCAGACGGAAGCTGGATTGATGTCTTTGCTGAATATGTTCTCTGGAGGTGCATTTTCTAACGCATCTATTTTTGCGTTGGGAATCATGCCTTATATTTCTGCGTCCATTGTGATACAGTTGTTAGGTATTGCGGTTCCCGCTTTTCAGAAGATGCAGCGTGAAGGTGAGAGCGGCCGGCGTAAGATGAACCAGTACACGCGTTATTTGACCATACTTATCCTGTTAGTGCAAGCTCCTGCATATTTGACAAACCTGAAGATGCAGTCTGCCGGAGCATTGAGTCCTGCTATTAGTTGGACTACTTTCATGATCACTTCGACGATTATTCTGGCAGCCGGTAGTATGTTTATTCTCTGGTTAGGTGAGCGTATTACAGACAAGGGTATTGGTAATGGCGTGTCATTAATCATCATGATTGGTATTATTGCCCGTCTGCCGGAGGCATTTGGTCAGGAGTTCGTTGCACGTTTGAATAATTTGAGTGGTGGTGGTCTTTTGATGTTCATCGTAGAGGTAGTGATACTTCTATTTGTCGTTTGCGCAGCAATATTGTTGGTGCAAGGTACGAGAAAGATTCCGGTGCAATATGCTAAGCGTGTAGTCGGTGGCCAGCAATTCGGTGGAGCCCGTCAGTACATTCCTTTGAAGCTTTTTGCTGCGAATGTGATGCCGATAATCTTCGCTCAGGCTTTGATGTTCATCCCTATTACGCTGATTGGTTTCACGTCTGTTGACCAAGCTACTCCGTTTATGCAAATGATGGTAGACCATACGAGTGTTTTGTATAATGTGATTTTTGCTTTGCTAATCATTGCATTTACATATTTCTATACTGCCATCACGTTGAATCCTACGCAGATGGCGGAGGATATGAAGCGTAATAATGGTTTTATTCCTGGTATTAAGCCGGGTAAGGCTACGGCCGAATACATAGACCAGATTATGTCGCGTATCACTTTGCCGGGTTCGTTGGCCTTGGCAATCATAGCTTGTATGCCTGCGTTTGCCGGATTGTTGAATGTGAAGGCGGAGTTTGCACAGTTTTTCGGAGGAACCTCCCTGCTTATTTTGGTAGGTGTGGTTTTGGATACTTTGCAGCAGATAGAAAGCCATTTGTTGATGAGACACTATGATGGCTTGTTGAGTTCGGGTCGAATTCACGGTCGTTCAGGTATGTCTGCTTATTAAGTTTTATCTGATATGATATTTCTTAAGACAGAGGATGAAATAGAGTTGATGCGGGCTGCTAACCTGTTAGTGGCTGACACGTTGACCGAGATTGCTAAGAATATCCGCCCCGGGGTAACAACAAAACAGTTGGATGCCTTGGCCGAGGAGTTCATTAGGGATCATGGGGCGATGCCTACCTTTAAGGGTTTTCCAAACCCTTATGGAGGACCGTTTCCGGCATCAATTTGCACATCTGTCAATGACGAGGTGGTGCATGGTGTCCCGAATGACAGGCCGCTTGAAGAGGGAGACATTGTCTCTGTCGATTGTGGTACTTTGTTGGACGGATATAATGGTGATTCTTGTTATACCTTTTGTGTGGGGGAAGTTTCCGAAGAAGTCAAGAGACTTCTGAAAGTAACGAAAGAATCTCTTTATTTGGGAATCGAGGCAGCTTTGGCCGGAAAGAGAATCGGTGATATCGGTTATGCCGTGCAAAATCATTGTGAATCCAATGGCTATGGAGTGGTCAGAGAGTTTGTCGGGCATGGTATCGGGAAAGAGATGCATGAAGAACCGGCAGTTCCCAATTACGGCAGAAGAGGTAATGGCACGTTAATCAAGAATGGTTTGTGCATTGCTATCGAGCCCATGATCACTTTAGGATCTCCCAAAATCGGGATGATGCCAGACCGTTGGACAATCAAGACTTGTGATGGCAAGTGTGCGGCACATTTCGAGCATACGATAGCCATTCATCACGGGAAGGCTGATATTTTATCTTCGTTTGAAGGAATAGAAAGAATAGAAGGAAAATTATATTAAGTATGGCGAAACAGTCAGCAATTGAGCAAGATGGTGTGATTATAGAAGCTCTTTCTAACGCAATGTTTAGAGTAGAGTTGGAGAATGGGCATGAGATTACGGCTCATATTTCCGGGAAAATGAGAATGCATTATATAAAGATTCTGCCCGGTGATAAGGTTCGGGTGGAGATGAGTCCTTATGATCTTTCTAAAGGTCGCATTGTATTTAGATATAAATAAAAAAGCAAAAATATGAAAACAAGAGCATCTTTAAAAAAACGTACTCCGGAGTGCAAGATTGTACGTCGCAAAGGACGTTTGTATGTTATTAACAAAAAGAACCCTAAGTTTAAAATGCGTCAGGGCTAATATTTTATAGCAAAAAGAAATAAAATAAGTATATGGCAATAAGAATTGTAGGTGTAGATTTGCCTCAGAATAAGAGAGGTGAAATTGCTTTGACTTATATTTATGGTATAGGTCGTAGTAGTTCAGCAAAAATCCTTGCAAAAGCCGGTGTCGACAAAGACATTAAGGTAAAAGACTGGACTGATGAGCAGGCTGGTAATATACGTGCCGTGATTGGTGCTGAATACAAAGTAGAAGGTGATCTTCGTTCTGAAATTCAGTTGAACATCAAGCGACTGATGGATATCGGTTGTTATCGTGGTGTTCGCCACCGTTTAGGTTTGCCGGTTCGCGGTCAGAGCACGAAGAACAATGCTCGTACGCGTAAGGGCAAGAAGAAGACAGTTGCAAACAAGAAAAAAGCTACTAAATAATAATTAGATATGGCAAAAAAAACAGTCGCAGCTAAGAAAAGAAATGTGAAAGTTGATGCTATGGGACAGTTGCATGTTCATAGCTCATTCAACAATATCATTGTGTCTTTAGCAAACAGTGAGGGTCAGGTGATTTCATGGTCCTCTGCCGGTAAGATGGGATTCCGCGGTTCGAAGAAGAACACTCCCTATGCAGCTCAGATGGCTGCCCAGGATTGTGCGAAGGTTGCATTCGATCTTGGCTTGAGAAAGGTAAAGGCTTATGTGAAAGGGCCGGGTAACGGACGTGAGTCTGCTATTCGTACCATACATGGTGCAGGTATTGAGGTGACGGAGATTATTGATGTTACTCCATTGCCACACAACGGTTGTCGTCCTCCTAAGAGAAGAAGAGTTTAATAAGAGATAACCCATAATAACAGTAGGGATTCCAACGATTTTCAAGGGCTTCATTTCCTTTCTGTAGTCGCGGCTGCAATGACTTGGGATTCCTGCAAGAACCTTTAAAAATTAGAACTTAAAATGGCTAGATATACTGGACCAAAATCAAGAATTGCTCGTCGTTTCGGTGAGGCTATATTCGGACCGGACAAGGTGTTGTCAAAAAGAAACTTCCCTCCCGGTCAACATGGAAACAACAGAAGAAAGAAAACTTCTGAGTATGGTGTCATGTTAGCTGAAAAGCAGAAGGCTAAATATACTTACGGTGTTTTGGAGAAACAGTTCCGTAATATGTTTGAGAAGGCTGCCCGTACAAGCGGTATTACCGGTGAGATTCTTTTGCAGAACTTAGAGTGTCGTTTGGACAATGTCGTTTATCGTTTGGGAATTGCTCCTACTCGTGCGGCAGCCCGTCAGTTGGTGGGACATAAGCACATCATCGTAGACGGTGAAGTGGTGAATATCCCTTCATACGCTGTTAAGCCTGGTCAGATTATCGGTGTTCGCGAGAAATCTAAGTCTTTGGAAGTTATTGCCAACGCTTTGGCTGGTTTCAACCACAGCAAATATCCTTGGATAGAGTGGGATGAGAATACCAAGTCCGGCAAGTTACTCCACAAGCCGGAACGTGCAGACATTCCAGAGAACATTAAGGAGCAGTTGATCGTTGAGTTGTACTCTAAATAATAATTAAGATAATGGCGATATTAGCATTTCAAAAACCTGATAAAGTATTAATGTTGGAGGCGGATGACAAATACGGCAAGTTCGAATTTCGTCCGTTGGAACCCGGTTTCGGTATTACTGTTGGTAATGCTTTGCGCCGTATTCTTCTTTCATCCCTTGAGGGATATGCTATCAATACCATGCGTATTGCGGGGGTAGAGCACGAGTTTGCTTCAGTTCCCGGAGTAAAAGAAGATGTTACCAACATTATCTTGAACCTCAAGCAAGTACGGTTCAAGAAGATAGTAGAAGAATTCGAGAATGAGAAAGTGAGTATCACGGTAGAGAATACGACTGAATTCAAGGCCGGAGATATTAACAAGTATCTGACTGGATTTGAAGTGTTAAACCCTGAATTAGTTATTTGCCATTTAGATGCCAAAGCAACGATGCAGATTGAGTTGTCCATTAACAAAGGTCGGGGGTACGTTCCATCTGATGAGAACCGTATCTTCTGTACTGATGTGAATGTGATTCCAATCGATTCAATTTACACTCCGATTAGAAATGTTAAGTACGCTGTTGAAAACTATCGTGTAGAGCAGAAGACTGACTACGAGAAACTCGTTCTTGAAATTTCTACTGATGGTTCCATTCACCCGAAGGACGCCCTGAAAGAGGCTGCAAAAATCCTGATTTATCACTTCATGTTGTTCTCTGACGAGAAGATTACATTGGAGAATTCCGATGGTGAGGGCAATGAAGAGTTTGATGAAGAGGTGTTGCACATGCGTCAACTTCTGAAGACCAAGTTGGTAGACATGGATCTTTCTGTCCGTGCCTTGAACTGTCTGAAAGCCGCAGATGTGGAAACGTTGGGCGACTTGGTACAGTTTAACAAGACCGACTTGTTGAAGTTCAGAAACTTCGGTAAGAAATCGCTCACTGAGCTTGATGATTTGCTAGAGAGTCTGAATCTGTCGTTTGGAACTGATATTTCTAAGTATAAATTAGATAAAGATTAATAAACAATGAGACATAATAAAAAATTCAATCATTTGAGTCGTACTGCATCCCACAGACAAGCGATGTTAGCCAATATGGCCATCTCTCTGATCATGCACAAAAGAATCACTACGACTCTTGCAAAGGCCAAGGCTTTGAAGAAATACGTGGAGCCGTTGATTACAAAGTCTAAGGACGATACTACTAATTCTCGTCGTGTCGTTTTCAGCTATTTGCAGAACAAGTATGCCGTAACAGAGTTGTTCAAGGAAATCTCTGTGAAAGTGGCTGACCGTCCGGGTGGTTATACCCGTATCATCAAGACCGGTTTCCGTCAGGGTGACAACGCAGCGATGTGTTTCATCGAATTGGTGGACTATGATGAGAACATGGCTAAGCAAGCTACGAAGAAGACTCGTACGCGTCGTTCCAAGAAGTCTGCGGCCAAGGCTGAAGAGGCTCCTGCGGCCGAAGCACCGGCAGCAGAAACTGCGACAGAAACACCTGCAAGCGCCGAATAATTTAATTTGCTATAAGAGAAAAAGCCGTCCGGAACTCTGGGCGGCTTTTTTCATGCCTGCTCTTTTAATTTGTACGTGAGGGATATTTTGTCGTCCGGTTTTCCTGCACATAGGAAAGGGCGTAAGAGGAAATGTGTTGTTGTAAAGAATTTGTATTTCTTGATATTTCTGTTTATCAGCTTCTTACGTGTCTGAAATCATTCGCCTGAGAACGGAAAATCATTCTCAGGCGAACGAAAAATTAATTGCCTGAGAATGATTTTTCATTTGCCTGAGAGTCGTTTAGGATATAACTTTTTCTTTTGAGATTTTGTGCTATTAGCTTAAAATATGTACCTTTACGGCACTAAACATTATACCTAATAATATGAAAAGAAACTTATTCATGTGTTTGTGGCTTGCGTCGAGTCTGCACGGTTGGGCACAAGTGGATATATCCGCTTACTTCTTGGAAAACCACGGTTTTGATACGAAATTCAACTACGATGCCCGGCAAACGGGCAATGTTTCCGGGGACGTCATAAACGAAGTTTACGGTTGGACGAACGAAACCACGGCCACTTATACCGTGGCCGGCACGTTTGCTTATAATCCGGAGGTGACGTTCAACAACAGTTCCGCGCTGCCGGCTTCAGGGTACGAAGGCTCGGAAGGCGGTGCGCTCGGATTGACTACGGGTTGGGGCATGCAGCTTGTGTATTCCCAAAGTGTGACCCTTCCTAAAGGAACTTACCGTTTGTCTTCGGCTTATTATAACGTGGGTACGTCCGGTGCCGGAAACAGCCTGTTGGCCTGGCTGCCGGATAACGGAACCGCTACGGTTTCCGACGTGAAAAATTTCCCCGTGAAGTCGTGGAAAACGGACGAGCTCATTTTTACGCTTACGGCGCAAACCACCGGAAAGATACGCATCGGTTTTGCGGCCAACGAGGGGGTAGGGTCGGCCAACCATGCCAAGATTTTGGTGGACTACGTGAAATTGCTCTGCGACGACATGGACAAGGGCGGTTTGGAAACTGCCCTTTCGGCGGCGCGGGCAGCTTACGGCGACGGCTCGGGTGTGTATGCCGAAGAATTGAAAGCTGCGATAGACGAAGCGCAGACGGTCTATGAAGACGAGCATGCTGCAGTTACGGATATCTTGGCCTTGACACAACGGTTGACGGAGGCCACGCAGACTTACCAATATAAAAACGCGTCGCTGGAGCATCCGCTGACCATGACTTCGCGCATCGTGAATCCCAATTTCGAGGACGGTACGACCGGTTGGGAAAACGATGGGATGCTCACGCAGACCAACACGAGTTTTCCGGGCAAATCCGGTACTACTTATTTGGAGCGTTGGGTGAACATCGGGTCCAAAGTGCCGGATGTCGGTATCCGGCAGACGTTGGAAGGCATTCCCGACGGGAAGTACCGCCTGCGTGCTGCCGTGGGCAATATCCAGCAGAACGGCGCGAACAGCACGGTGAATGCCGGAGAGAAGCAAACGGGCGTTACCTTATATGCCGGGATTTATGACATGCCGGTGGATACGATGAAGGTCTACAAAGACCTCTATTTTACGGTGGTGGACGGGCAAGTCACCATCGGGTTCAAGGCCGAAAACGCCACGGGCAACTGGATTTGCCTCGACAACGTCCGCTTGTATTATCTCGGCGGGAACACCTCGGAAGATTATGCGGCTTATTTGTCGCGTTATGCCGATGATGTCCGTGAGGAATTGCAGGCGAAACATATCCAGTCTGCGGTTCGCCAGGCGGTGGAAGCAGCCATAGAAGCAGCCGAAAAAGCCGCGGCGGCGGAGAATCCGGATGAAAAAGCCATGGCAGAAGCGAAGGCCGCCTTGGACGAAGCCGTGACGGCCATCGAGACCTCGGCGGCCGTCTATGATGTTTTGGCCGACGCGCTCCGCTATGCCGGACAAGTGAAGGACTGGTATGAAGAAGACGAGGAAAAGCGGGGAAAGATGGAGACTGCCATCCAGGCTGCACAGGAGGTTTGGGAGAATACGGAACAGACCGAGGAGCAAATCCGCTCGGCCGCACAGGCTTTGCAGGATGTCACGCAGACGGTAGACAAGAAAGTCTATACAGCTCAGTGGTTGATGGGAGATGTCAACGACCCAGACAATGCTTATTATATCGGGCGTACGCGCCAGTCGAAGAATTGGATACTGTTTTGGGAAAAAGGTTACGGTGAGAACCCTTCCGTGTTTACGTGCGGCAACCATACGATAGACATAGACGAGGTACTGAGGAATGCCGAAATCGCTTTCGATTTCTATACCGATTCGCTGAAGTTCATCCGTCGTGGCAGGTCGAAGACCGACACCTATAAGATGGTCATCCGCTTGCGTTATGAACCTGAAGGATGGGAAGCTTCCGGTTCGGGCGTGGACGACCTGATCGGTTTGCTCACCCTTACGCCTTGGGCTGCCCCGTCGCGCAACTGGCAGACGCTTTACCACGAGATAGGCCACTGTTTCCAATACCAAGTGCATTGCGATAACGGCAACCAGAACGGCTGGATGTATGAACCTGGAGGGGGTAAGGGATGTGCGTTTTGGGAGCAGTGCGCACAATGGCAGGCCTATAAAATCATGCCGGCCGACCAGTTCAACAACGAATGGTTCGACGGCTACCTGCAAAACGTGCACAAGCATATCCTGCACGAATCGCCGCGTTACAACAACTATTTCATACAGGATTACTGGTGTTACAAGCACGGGATGGACTTCATGGGGCGGCTTTGGAACCAGAGCCGAAACCCGGAAGATGCCGTTGAGGCTTATATGCGCCTCACGGGAATCACGGACAGCGAGTTCAATGACGAAATGTACGACTGTGCAGCCCGTTTTGCCACTTGGGACATCCCGGCTTTGGAAGAGTACGGGGCAGCCAAAGTGGACAGCCGTCCCTTGCCTGCCATGCTTCAGGTGGCCGACAATTATTGGCGCATCAGTCCTTCTGCGGCTCCTGAGAATACGGGGCATAACATCATCCGTCTGAATTTGCCGAAAAGGGTCGGTTCCACGGTTTCCGTTTGTTTCGAAGGCCTGAACCGTCAAGAGGGCTATCGTGTGAAGAATGCGACATACGCGGAATGGCGTTATGGCTTTGTAGCGTTGCTTAAAGATGGTAGTCGGGTGTATGGCGACATGGGAAAGTCTGTGTACGGCACCCCGAAGGATACGATATTCTTCGATTGTCCGGTGGACTGCAAACGGCTTTACTTTGTGGTGAGCGGAGGCCCGAAGAAATATTGGCGGCAAGTGTGGGACGACAACGACGCGAACGACGAACAGTGGCCCTATCAGGTAAAGTTCGGCAATACGAACCGTTACGGGTCGGCCAACCTTCCGGACGAGACGGGGATAGGCGAAGTGGCGATGGACGCGTCCGTACCTGTCGTGTCGGTGTCCGGACGCACGTTGCGTGTGGAGCCGTCGCCCGTGGCGGCAGAGGTACGTGTCGCTGCGCTCTCCGGTGTCTGCGTGGCGGACTTTCCGTGTGGGGCGTCAGTGGTAGAGACTCCCTTGTCTCCCGGTTTCTATATCGTCCAAGTGCTGTCGGCCGACGGGCGCAATTTGGTGACGAAGAAAGTCGTGGTAAGGTAAAGGCGTAAAAAGGAAACACTTAAACGATGAATACCGAAATGAAAACAACACACAAGGCAACGTTATGGGCATGGCTGCTTTTGGCCGTGCTGTGCTGCGCTTCCCCGGAGGCGACAGCGCGGAAAGCGCGGACGTTCTCCCGTCCGGCTTGGGTGGGCAGTACCACTTCCACTATCCGTATTACGAAGGTGGAGTTTGCCGACACTGCTACGATTATCAGTTTCCACGAGCGATACAAGCCGGGCTGGTGGATTCAAGTGTCCAAGGATGCTTGGCTTCTGGGTGATGACAATCGGAAGTATAAAGCCTTGCGGGGCGAGGGCATTGTGCTGGGGGAACATTATGTGACTCCTCCAAGCGGTGAAGGCGAGTTCAAGGTGTTGTTTGAGCCTATGCCCCGGAAAACCCGTTTCTTTGATTTTATCGAGGGGAATATGCAAGGGGCGTTTAATATCTACGGCGTGCACGAAGAGGGGAAGGCCCCGCAGGTGCCCGAGGAACGGGAGCCGTTCGTGATGACACCCGAGTTGGAGCGGCAGTTTTTCACGGCGGACACGGCCTGCGTCCGTGGCCGCATCGAGGGATATTCGCGCAGCCAAGGCTATTCCACCATGCTGTATAACCGTTGTGAGCCGACCACTGGTGAGCGCGTCCCCCTCGTGGTGGATATCCGTGAGGATGGCACGTTCGAGTTCCGTTTCTGGGCTTGGTATCCTGTGGAAGGGGCACTGTTGATAGAAGGCAAGGATTTCCGCAAGTGGTTGAACTTCTATGCCGTGCCTGGGCAGACCACGGAGATGGTCATGCGGGCGGATGGTTCGGTGTCCTGCGCTTCTGTGCCTTCCGGCCCGTTTGGGCGGAAGCGTTCTTTGGAGCATGGGGTTTCGGAGCTTTGTGCTTACCCGTATGACGAGTTTTCCGCTGTTTCGGATTCGCTCGGTTTTAAAGATTTCACGGAAAACGCCATGAGGCGGATGCGCGAGCGGTTACGGGCGGTGGACTACGTGGCTTGGCGTTTCGGTTATACGCCGTGGGAGCGTCACTTGGCTAAGTGTCAAACGCGGTTGGTGCATGGTATGGCAGTGTTCGATTACGAGATGAACCAACATTTTTCCATCGATTGGAAGATGGCTCAAGAGGAAATAAATAAGAAGATGGCACCGTACCGTGCCCCTGCCAACTATCGTTTCCTGCGCGAGATGCCTTGCAACGATGTGTCCGTTTGTGTGCTTCGTGACTTGGATATATTCCTGAACCGTTATGAGTTTTCCTCGGTCATGCGCAGCCCTGCTGTATTGACTGGTTCCATGGAACCGGACAGCGTGGCCAAAGAGGATGCTGCCATGATGGCCGTGGACACTGCGATATTGAGGGCGGACGAGCCTTCGCTGCTCGGACGTTTGGTGGTACTGCGTGCCTTGTCTTCCGATTTAGGACGCAATTATAGTGAAGCACCGTCCATGTACGACAGCATTTACCAAAACCGCTTGGCATATATGAACCGTGAGGTGTTGCGTGTCCAGGCCGAGCGGTTGCTCGAACAGGCATGTCGCCGCAATACGCTTACTTACGCCCTGCCCGATACGGAAGGCGGGAAACTGTTGCGCCGCCTCACGGAGAAGTACCGGGGCAAATATGTCCTGATAGATTTTTGGGGGATGTTTTGTGGGCCTTGCCGTTCGGGCATCGAGCGTTCCAAGCCGATGCGCGAGGCCTTGCGCAACCATTCCGATGTGGATTTCCTGTTTATCAGCACCGAAGGGGAAGGACCGGAAGAGAACTACCGGAAGTATGTGGACGAACACCTGTCCGGAGAAGATGTGGTGCAGGTGAGCCGCGACGACTTCAACCGCCTGATGGAGCTGTTCAATTTCTTGGGGATTCCGCATTACGAGACGCTCGACCGCATGGGGAATGTGGTGCGGAGCGGTTTGCGCTATGCGTCGGAAGAGCAGTTCCGTTTGCATTTGGAGAATCTGAAACAACAGTTGGAACGCAGATAGAAAGGTGTAATTATAACTGAGATACGATGAGACATTATTTGAATTATCTATTGTTGGCGATTGTCCTCTTGTGCGGCGGAGGGCTGCTGAGGGCGCAGGAAGTGCAAGTTTGCGATGTGAAGAACCCCGCAGTGGGCGACCGTAACACAACGACGGTGGAAATCAGCCGCGTGGAGTGCACACCGGAAGCTACAATCTTATATATGGAGGCTTACCACCATAAGAAGTATTGGATACAACTGGATTCCGTCCTGCGTTTGCGCGGTGCTGTGACGGGGTGAGACTATCCCTTGCGGCGTTGCGAGGGACTGGCGTTGGGACAGCACGTGTATATGCCCGATTCCGGTAATGTGAGTTTCCGTCTGGTCTTTCCACCGTTGGATGGCCGTGATACTTCGTTCGACTTCATGGAAGGAGGAAAAGACGGTGGGTTCATCAAAGGCGTGAACCTGAAGGGGGAACGTGAGGGCAAGCTGCATTGCCGACTGACGGGGACGGTGGAAAAAACGACGGAGGCGAGCCGCCTCGTGTTGCACCGTTACGGGTTGGATGCGCGGGTGAAGCCTTTCATTTCCATTCCGGTGCATAACGGGAAGTTTGAATATGATTTGTATACCGACTGTATAGAGGCTTGGCAACTTTATTTGTGGCATGACTGGATGGAAGGGCGTTTTTACTGGGCAAAGTTCTTGAGTGAGAATGCCACCCTGCATATTGCCATTCCGGAGGAGGGAAGGCCGAAAGTGGAGACCGACGGGACGGAGAACCGGCTGATGCAGGATGTGGACCAACGCGCCGAAAGCATATTCAGTCCCAAGTACGAACTGTACAACGCCCGTGTGGATACCCTTTACAGTGCGGACGATTGTTACACCCCGGCAGGCAAGAACTTGTATGAACGCCTGAGGGCGGCAGAGACGCAGGAAGAGGCGAACAAAATTTATAAGCAACGGGACAGTCTGGAAAAGTCCCGCAGGCTTTATTCACCCCGGATGATGGCTTTACAGGACTACTTTGCAGCTTGCCTTGCCGAAGAGAAGTCGTGGCGGCTCCGTGAGGCGGCGCACAAGCCTTCGGTATCCGGCTTGTCTTTTTTGCGTTTCGAGTTGGATGATACCGATCATCCGGACAGTCTGAAACAAGCGTTGTGGGCGGTTTATGATTCCGTCTATGCCGGTTATTTGCCGGGGCATCCTTACCATGCCGTCGTGAACGCTTTGCGCCAATGCCGGACATTGGCCGAAGGACAGCCTTATCCCGATTATGAGATTACGGGTAGCGACGGCCGTCCTTTGCGTATGTCCGGCCTGATACGCGGCAAGATTGCCCTTGTAGACTTATGGGCTTCGTGGTGCGGGCCGTGCCGCGCGAATTCCAAATCCATGATTCCCGTTTATGAGGAGTTCAAGGACAAAGGCTTCACGGTGGTGGGCATAGCCCGCGAGAAGTGCCGGAGCGACATGGAGCAGGCGGTGCGAAAAGACGGCTACCCTTGGGCTTGTTATGCCGAGGTAGAAGATGCCAATAATGTATGGGCTTTACACGGTATAGGAAACTCCGGTGGAGGCACTTTCCTTGTCGACAGCGACGGTATCCTGTTGGCCGTCGGTGCTTCGGCTGACGAGGTGCGCGAAATCTTGCGGAAGAAGTTGGATGGTAAATCGGGGCATTGAGAAACCGTGTCCGTTGAAAACAGCCTCCCCCGGAAACGTATTTGTCAGCGTTTTCCGGGGGAGGCTGGGCATAATAGGGGATGGCCGTGGGGCGTGGTGGAAACCGAAGCCACGGCTACCGGCACTTATTTCGATGCGTCCAACGCCTGTTGGATGTCTTCAATGATGTCTTCTACATTTTCTATACCGACTGACAGGCGAATCAGGTCGGGTGCCACTCCGGCTTCGCGCAACTGTTCGTCGGAGAGCTGGCGGTGCGTATGGCTGGCCGGATGCAATACGCATGTGCGGGCGTCGGCCACATGCGTCACGATGCAAATCATCTTCAAGCTGTCCATGAACCGGATGGCATCTTCTTTTGTGCCTTTCAGGCCGAATGAGATGACACCGCAAGACCCGTTCGGCAAGTATTTTTGTCCTAACTCATAATATTTGTTGCTTTTCAGTCCGCAGTAGTTCACCCAAGCCACACGTTCGTTTTGCTCCAGGTACTCTGCTACGGCTTGTGCGTTGGCGCAGTGCTGCCGCATACGCAGATGCAAGGTTTCAAGGCCGAGATTGAGCAAGAATGCGTTTTGGGGGCTTTGGATGGAACCTAAGTCTCGCATGAGTTGCGCCGTGGCTTTGGTGATGTAAGCCATCTTGCCGAAAGCGTCGGCATAAGTCAACCCGTGGTAGCTTTCGTCCGGTTGGCAAAGTCCCGGGAACTTGTCGGCATGGGCGTTCCAATCGAAGTTGCCGCTGTCCACTATGGCACCACCTACCGATGTGGCGTGTCCGTCCATATATTTAGTGGTGGAGTGGGTGACGATGTCTGCTCCCCATTCAAACGGGCGGCAGTTGATTGGTGTGGCAAAAGTGTTGTCCACAATCAAGGGCACACCGTGTTTGTGGGCCATCCGGGCGAAGTGTTCTATGTCGAACACGTGGCCGCCCGGATTCGAAATGGTTTCGCCGAAAAAACATTTCGTGTTCGGACGGAAAGCGGCTTCGATACGTTTGTCGTCCCATTCCGGATCTACAAACGTGCATTCGATGCCTAACTTTTTCATGGTGACTCCGAACAGGTTGTATGTGCCTCCATAAATAGTGTTAGAGGTGACGAAGTGGTCGCCTGCCTGACAGATATTGAATACGGCATAGAAATTGGCCGCTTGTCCTGAAGACGTCAGCATGGCGCCTACGCCTCCTTCCAGTTCGGCTATCTTGGCTGCTACGGCATCGTTTGTGGGGTTTTGCAATCGGGTATAGAAATATCCCGTGTCTTCCAAGTCGAACAAACGAGCCATTTGTTCGCTGTTATCGTATTTAAAAGTAGTACTTTGATAAATAGGTAAAACGCGCGGTTCGCCTTTCTTGGGCGTCCATCCGGCCTGTACGCAAACAGACTCTCTTCTGAGTTTCTTTTCCATTTTGTGTCTACAAATTGAATTCTATTTCTTGTCGATTTTAAGTTTCTTGATTCTTGTCGGTTGCGGCTTCTTATCCTGTAGCGTATCCTGTTGCCATATCGGTACAGGGTAGGTCACTATATCCTGATATTCTAAGTGTAGCTCCGGAATTTCCTCGGCATCTTCCGGTCTGAATGGGATACGATTGGGATGTATCCGCGTGATTTCCACTTGGCAAAAACCTTTCCGGATGAATCCTAACTCACGTGCCGCCGCCTTGGACAGGTCGATGACATAACGTTTTGAGAAAGGGCCACGGTCGGTTACTCTCACCACCACTTCTTTTCCATTTAGCGGGTTGCGTACTTTCAGCAGGGTACCGAAAGGGTACTTCTTGTGTGCACAAGTCATACTGTCACGGTGGTATCTCTCGCCGTTGCTCATTTTTCTTCCATGTAACTTGTCGGAATAATAAGTGGCTTTTCCGGTGAGTTGCTTTTGAGCCGGAACAGTCGTTACTCCACATACCAAGCAAAAACAGCACGCAAAGATATTTTTTAATGCCATACGCTTCCTTGTTTTCGTGAGTCTGCCCATTTTCCCAATAGGCTACAGACTGAAAATTTCTGCAAAATAAGGCTTTTTGTCCGTTTTCCCAAATAAATCTTTGTTTTATTGTGTTTTATGAACGGTTTTTTGCTTTTAATAGATTTGAATACGGAGGTGTATTGAACTATAGTGTGAAGAAAGTATAAATGGATGTGTTCTTTGTGCTTTTAGGGAGGCTTGTTCGTAATTCTATATAAATGAAAAATGTGATATTAACCTAAATGTAAATCATTAAAAAACAAAAAATGAAAAGTAAATTACTATTTACGGCGGCACTGATGAGTGCCATGACTGGTACCGCACAGGTAACATGGGTTGATGTGCGGGGTGTCAATGGAGTAGAGGATTCTTGGGCTATGCCTATGGACGAAGGGACTGAACTACCCGAACCTTTGGTCTTTTATGATTTTCAGTCTGGAACGGAAGACAGTTATGAACTGAAAAGCTTTGGCAACGGGACAAAGCCGGAATTCTCAATGGCCAGTGCAACGGAACAATGTTTGGACTTTAGGGCATCCGATACTCAAAATATGGGGTATGTGCAAATCGCAAATCCTTTTAAAGGTAAGGCACTTGACAACGGCGCCACAATTTCTTTGTGGGTGTATCGTACCGGAACCGCAGGCAATTCCATTTGGGGATTTGGATTGGGAACAGACGGTTATGAGGATCAAAATACGAGTGGAATGTTAGGCTTTCAGGCCAATACTTATATGGTGTATAACATGGCTAAGATAGGTGGTCCGTGGATTGACTTTAATGGTGGTCCTGGTGGTTCTTTGTCCAATGCCATTCCCGCTGGTAGGTTTGCCATGATCACGATGGTGTTTGCAAAGGACGGTTGTACGTTCTATGTGGATGGGAAGAAGGTGGAATATGGTCCTTCTGGATGGAGTGCTGACCCTTCTACTTTATATCAGGGCATATTGGAGAACATTTCCAACCATTTTACCCATTTTTATGTGGGAAAAGGTACGTTTACGGGAACGTTTGAGGGCAAGGCTGATAAGCTTGGGCTGTATGACAAGGCGTTGACGGCAGAAGAAGTTGAAAACATCTATAATAGCCAAAAAGCTGGTTTGGTATCCGAAATAGAAGATTTGACTTCAAAAATGGTAAATCCGGATTTCAACGATACTGACGATGCGTTGAAAGGATGGGAGAGAAATGCTGAACCGAATCGTATAGATAAGGGAATGCCATATTGGGAAGCTAATGGTTCTGTAGTGGATTTTTGGCAAGAAGTAGAATTGCCTAATGGGGTGTATAATGTTTCCGTTCAAGGACAAGCCGGAATTGGTGGCCGGGTGAATTGCTATGTCGACGGTGCAACAGGAAGAAAAGAGGCTGGATTGCGTGAGGTCATGGGATGGACAGACAATGGAAATGCAAAGTACGAAGAGGTTGCTAAAATTTGGGATGGGGACAAAGAGATTGGGCGTACTTATATTAACAATGTTTTGGTTCTTGATGGAAAATTAAAAATCGGAGTGAATCTTTTTTCTCCTTATAAAAATTGCTATTTGTTCTTTGATAATTTCCGGTTGGAAAAAGTCGGGAGCGGAATGATTGAAGTGAAGGAGTTGTACGATGATATGAAAGAAAAAGCTCAGGCTATGGATGTGTCCGGTTTGCCAGAAACGTTTAAAAAACGTATGGCAGAGGCTTTGGCGAAAGAGCCGGAACAGACTGTGGACGGTTGGGCAGAAGCATATCTGGCTTTGAAGCTGGTTTATGAGGTATGTCATTGTTATATGACGGACTGTCCTATTGCTGCATTGATTGAGACTTGTAAGGAGTATAAACAGAATTCAGAGGCTTCGGATGAAATCAAGAGTGCATTTGCATCCGCTATTGCGGACGCAGAGAAAGCGTCATGTGACACGGAGGAGGAACTAAGGACGGCTTATGATGCTTTGGAGAATGTCCGGCGGGCTTTTGTGCAATCGGCTACCCCTATGGGGGAACAGCAGTTCGATATGACGTTTATGTTGAAGAATCCGGATGTTTCAGGTTTCAATAGTTGGAGCGCAGTAGAAGGATGGAGTGGTGATGATGCGCATGTAGCAGGTTGGGGGATTCGTGCACAGCATAATATAGCTCAAACCGGTGAAACGAGTAGTGATGCTTTCTTTGAGTGTTATGCCGATGGCGTATTACCGGATGGCTTATGGGCTATATATCAAACGGTAAACTTGTCTTCAGGATTTTATACCATGCGTCTGGCTACCTTTGCGGGGCCGGTGAATAATGTGCCGGGTACGGGTGAAGCCAAGGCGGCTTTATATGCTGGGGAGAAACGAGGAGATGAGGTGAAGTCTACAACATTGGCTTATCGTGAGGTCTCTTTCTGTCAGAGTACGGAAGGGGAAGTGCGTTTGGGCGTGAAGACGGAAGAGGGCAATCTGGCCAACTGGATAGGCTGTAACGACATGAAACTCTATAAAGTGGCTCCCAAGGCCGAGGCTTTGGCTCTGGATGAGACTAGGGCTTATGACGTGAAAGCTGACATGTATGCTGATGTGACCCTTCAGCGCAAGTTGGTGGCCGGGAAGTGGAATACTTTCTGTGTGCCTTTTGCCCTGACAGCCGAACAGGTTGAGGCCAATAAACTGGGCGAGGTAAGGCAGTTGAGTGGAATGCAAGCCTCGGGAGAGGGCATTACGTTGGATTTCGACAAAGTGGATGCCGTGGAAGCCGGTGTGCCTTACTTGGTGAAGCCGGAAGAAGTCGTGACGGAAATCAAAGCTGATGGTGTGATGGTCAGTGCAAAACAGCCGGAAGCTTTTCCGATGAATTTGGTTTCGATGACCGGAAACTACGATGCCACCACAGTACCGCAAGGAGCATACTTTATCAAGGATGATATGTTCTATCTGGCCGACCAAGCAGATAAGGTAAGCCTGAAAGGCTTCCGCGCCTATATCAATGTGGATTCGGAATCTCCGGTTGCCGGTGTCAACCGCTTGCTCATCGATATAGACGGATCGGTGACTAGTGTCGGTGAAGTGTTGGACAATACGGCGGAAGATGGTGGAAAGATGGTTGATGTGTTTACTCAGAGTGGTGTGAAGGTGAAGGCCGGTGTGAAGAAGGCTGAAGCTCTCAGTGGCTTGGAGCGCGGCATCTACATCGTAGGCGGAAAGAAAGTAATCAAATAAAAGGTATAAACTTATAAAAACAATAAACAATGGAAAAGAAAATGTATGAGTCTCCCCGTATGGAGATGGTAAAGATGGAAGTCTCGGATATGATGGCTTGCAGTGTGAATGCAGGTGGTGATGTGAATATCAGTTATGGCGGTAACGCTTCTGATCATGATATCATCGAGGCGTATTCGAATAAAAACGGAGGATGGGATATTTGGTAAGTCCTTTATGAAATAGAGGGGATGCCGTATCCTTTTTGGGGAAAGGGCGGCATTCTTTTTTTTAATATATGGATAGAAAAGTTTTATTGTCATGAAACGAAGATTATTATTGTGTTTATTTAGTGTAGCTCTTGTGGCAGGCACGTTATATGCCCAAGAGGCAGCTTTCTGCCACCCTGGCCTGCTACACTCGGAGGAGGACTTTGAGGCCGTGCGTGCCCGCTTGGCCGCAGGAGATGAGCATGCTTTGGAGGCTTTGGAAGCCTTGCGTACGGCTCCTCCCGTAAATGGGGATCACGGGCATAACTGGGGCGTGAACGAGTATATTTCACGTGGAATATCCGGTCAGGAGAATTATATGAATGCTTACCGTAATGCGGCTCGGGCTTATCAATGTGCATTGTTATGGAAGATTACGGGAGATGAGGGCTATGGCGACGTGGCCATAGACGTATTGAATGCTTACCGCATCTATAACAAAGGACTTGCCGGCAATACGAATGTTTCGTTGATTCCCGGATTTATCGGTTACCAGTTTATCAATGCTGCCGAAATCATGCGCGATTATAAGAAATGGCCGGAAGAAGATTTTGAATTGTTTAAGCAATACATGATAGATGTATGGTTTACTACGGCACAAGATTTTTTGGAACGTCGGCATGATACGGTAGAGCGCGAACAAAACTGGTATCATTATCATAGTAACTGGGGATTGGGAAATGCGCTTTTCTGTGTTTCTTTGGGGGTATTATGCGACTTACCGGACATATATAATTACGGTATGTATTGGTTGAAAGAAGGACCGGGTAATGAGTCGCTTTGCGTGACGGCCCTTCATCCCGATGCGTTCGGACAGGGTTTGTGCGGCTATGGTTGGGGACTGATACCTTGGTTCCATAAAGACGAGCGTGGACCGTTAGGTTATTTGAACCAAATGCAAGAGAGCGGGCGCGATCAAGGGCATGCCATGGCGGCGTTGGGCTTGTTGTCGTACGCTTTTGAGTCGGCTTACAATCAGGGAGACAATGCTTTTTGCAATTTGACGAATACGCTGATACCAGGCCAGGCCGGTGCGGCGATGGTAGCCGGTGCGGCGGAATATGTGGCAGCATACAATAGTGGCACGGACGACCTGCCTTATAAACAGAATTGGTGGATGGGGGGATTGAATGCTACCGGACGCGGGCAATGGCGCCCTATTTGGCAGTTGTTTATCAATCATTACGAGAACCGGATGGGAATCCCGATGAACTTTTGCCGGACGATGAAAGGGATTATCGGAATGGAGCGTGGCGGCGGTTCGTATGGGAACAATAGCGGAGGGTATGACCATACGGGATTTGGCGACTTGATGTACAGTGACCGGCCGGTTACTGCGGAACAAACGCCTACAATTCTTTTTCCTGTGATAGCCGGAAAGACGGAAACCCGAAAATATGCGGAAATCCGAGATGTGGAACCGGGGGCTGTATTGACCTTGTCGGCTACCTTACCCGAGGGGGAGAGCAATACGGGAAAATGGACATGGGATGACGGGGCGGCCGGACAGCAACGGCAGGTCACGGCTGAACATTCCGGAATATATCGTCTTACGTACACGAATACCCATGGAATAGAGAGTACACAAATGTTTTCCGTGTCCGTACGCGGTGAGGGGATTAAAGGAACGTTGTCCTCAACGGCCGTATATAACGGTCAGGTGGTGGAAGGCAGTGAAGTCTTGATGGGAAAAGGGCGTTCGCTGACCGTGAGCACTTCTTATGCGAACTGGAACTACATAGAAAGTGAAATATGGTATGATGAGAACGGCAGGCAGTTGGCCACGGGAGGTTCCTATACATATACTTTAGAGGACGACCAGGAACATGAGTTGATATTCCGTTTGACCAACCAGTCGGGAGTCGTGATAGAGAAATCCTTCCATATTATTCCCAATGAGAATGAGTTGACTCATTCTTTGCCGGACCCTGATTGTGAGAAATCTGAACTGTGGATGACGGACGTGGAAGGTTTTCAAAAGGGTGTGTCGTCAGTTTCGGGGTTAAGCCAGCCTTATATCGAACGTAAACGTACGGCTTCGGAGGATGGTCGGACTTGTTGGGGACAGGAACGTTTTAACATATTTCAGACCCTTGAAGGTTTGAAGCCGGGTAAATATGAATTGGGGGCATCTGTCATTGCCACGCAACAAGGCAAGAGCGGAGAGGCTGCCCGTAATTATGTAAAAGACGTGTATTTGTATGCCGACGGGGTAAATACGCCGGTGGCTTCACTGGATGGGGAGGCCGGACGTTTTACGGTAGAGTTCTATGTCGGCGAAGAGGGCAAGGTGACTTTCGGAGCCAAGAATATGACCGATCAGAATTATGCTTATTCGGCGAATGGTATGAATTGGTTTGCCATGGATAACTTTAGTTTGCTTTACCTTGGGGAGACGGATTTGTCAGTTGATTTGTATGCCATGCGAAAAGAGGCGGATGCCATTCGGGAGGATGAGGTGACATCTGAGCTTTGGCAGCAGTTGGTCGGATTGAAAGAATCGGCTTCGGATGGGATAGAGACGGCCGTGCGTTATCAACGCGTGTTGGGAGAGATACACCTGTTACAGGTACATTATGAGGACTACAAGGATGCGTACGAGAGGTATAAGAAGTTTGTGGAGACGGAGGGAGTGGACGATGCCTCGTTGAAAGAAGCATTGGAGCTTTTTGCCGCAGCGGGTTCGGCCGATGAGGTTTTCAGGGCTTATGAGAATTTGGATAAGGCTTGGAAGGCCTATTTACCCCATGCGGGCAAAGCTATGGATGTCAGTTCGGTTTTGCCGGACGGAGGGCGTCTGTTGCCTTCGGGAACCGACGTGATGTTTGATAACCGTACGCATTGGATGACCGATGTTGAAGGTGGTAATTATCGTGTGTTTGCCATAGACGGGTCGGATGCGCAGCGTGGGGATGCTACGGGAGAGAACATGATAGAACGTTATTGTACGGGCAATTTCTTGGCCGGACAGCGTTTGATTTATGCGTCTGCATCCGGGTTACCTGTTGGGCGCTATATCTTCAAGGCGGTTGCACAGAAAGGAGCCGACGGAGGGGTAATAGAATTGTTTGCCAATGACGACAGGTCTCCGGTGACGTCGGTTAAGGTTTTGCGTGAGACGGAAGTGGCGACGGATGTACTCGACCAAGATTTGACGGTGGGAGTGGAGTCCGGTTTGAATAATGCATGTCAGTGGGTGTCGTTTGCCGACGTGGCTTTGGAGTATCAAAGTCCGTACATGTTGCTTGAAGAAGCGGTGGCGGCTTCAGATACGTTGACGTATGGTGAAGACAAGGGCGGTGCTCTGAAAAAGGCGGCCGATGAGGCGCGTGTATTATTGGTGTCCGGTGAGGCACGTGAACGTATGGCGGCTTATCATACCTTGCTGGATGCGATGGAGCAATACCGTTTGGATAATGCGTCTGTTGCACATCCGGTCGATTTGACGGTGCGGATACAAAATGCTGGTTTTGACATTGGAAATACGACGGGGTGGACGCTTACGGTATCGGATGCGAACTATCCTAAGTTCAGTCAGGGAGTGATGGAGTTCTGGCATACTACTTTTGATTGTCATCAATTGTTGACAGGGCTCCCGTTAGGAAACTACCGGGTGAGTATGCAGGCGCGAAGCGATTTGGGCACATCCAATAAGCACTTCCGGTTGTATGTGAAGACTACCGGTGGTTTACCGGTTTCGGTGTATTGTGTGGATAAGACGCGGGCCGATGGGGCGAATACGGCGTTGCATCTGGGGCAGAATGCAGAGGACTTGAATGCCGGTGCAACCGTTTCGCGTATTTACACAGATGTTTTTGTGGGAGATGGGCAGTTGACTGTGGGCGCAGTATGCGATAATGCCGGAATGTGGTGTGTGATGAATGATTTCGTATTGGAGTATCTGGGCGTAGGAGATGATGACTTGCGACAGACGTGGGAGGCACAGGTGGCTGTGGCTCGCTCACTCGACCGCGAACTTTTGCCGCAAGCTGTAGAAACGTTACTGGATGAGGCTGTGGTGGTAGACGTGTCTTCCATTACAGTGGATTCTCTGGGGCGGGCGTTGTCTGGCTTGATGAAGGAAATAGAGAATGCCCGCAGTGTCATGGTGGCTTATGAAGTATATCGGAACCGGAAGATGGTGGCAGAGGAGATTGCCGGGAATTCTGTCCCTAAATTGAGTTCTTCGCTTATGATTTTCAAGAACAATATTGTGTCTGCCGCAACGGAGGCTGAGAAAGCCGTAGATGTGTCGGCTGTGCAGAAAGCGTGCGAGAATTTAGAGTCCGCACGCCAGAGGTACGTGATAGATGCGGAACCGCTGAACGGCATCGCTTTTGACATGACGTTCAAGGTGAATAATGCCGCTTGCAATGCGGACGGCGGCTGGTTGAACGACGGGACGGTGAACTTCCGTTCCTTGGTCAATACTGCACAGAACGGGGAATACGGAGGTGGTGTGTTCTATGAAAACTGGATTGGTCCGGGTAATGAACTGAAGGATGGGAAACGCCCCATTTACCAGACGGTGGGTTCGCTCCCGAATGGAAACTATGAATTGATGGCTGCGGCATTCCGAAAGGTGGAATTGAGCAGTGCCGATGTGGCAGACATGAATGTGGCTCTGTATTTGAACGGGCAGCAGACTGACGTGACATCTACGGTGCTGGATTATTTCTCGGTGAAAGGTGCGGTCTCTTCTCGTACGGCTGAAATAGGCCTGGTGGGCGGTGTCGGCAATACGGCAAATTGGGTTGGTTTGGCAGATGTGAAGTTGATGTATTATGGCAGTGACGTATCGGAGTTGAGTGAGGATGATAGCCGTTTTGACGTGCGGGATGGGACGTATGGCACGGTGACAGTACGGCAGAACTTATTGTCGGGGCTGTGGAATATGGTTTGCTTGCCGTTCGATTTGTCTTCGGCTCAGGTTCGAAAGTATTTTGAAGAGGTGAAGGCGTTGGAAAGCGTGGAATTGGCTGGAGAGGATTGTAACTTGAATTTTGGGAATGTGCGCGACATGGTAGCGGGAGTACCTTATCTGGTAAAGGTGGCTCAGACGGTCTCTGTGCAAACTTATGAGAAAGTGACAATAGATGCAGATGCCGTTTCGTCTGGTGCAACAGTTGTTTCAGATGGAGCTGTTACGGCTCGTTTGCAGGGAACTTTCCAAAAGGTGGTACCCTATGGAGATAATGTATATGCTTATGAACCGAACGTATTCTCAAAAGCCGAAACGGGAACGGAAATTAAAGCTTTCCGGGGCTATTTGGAGCTGGAGGGAGTTTTCCCGAAGCGTTTGAATCTTTATATAGATGGTGAACAGACGGGGGTACGGCTGGTGAAAGGAGCAGATGAGGATGCAAAGGTCAATGTCTACACTACAGACGGAAAGCTTGTCAGGTCTGCGGTGAAGCAGAATGCTGCCTTACAGGGGTTGCCTTCCGGAGTGTATGTCGTGGACGGGAAGAAGTGTGTGAAGTGAAAGTTTTTCGTTTTTTGGGGGGACTCTTTCTTGATTTGAATAAGAATTGGTTATGTCCAAACTGAAATGAAAACCGAAGAAGGTTATATGTTATAACTGAAGATGTAGAAGAGTCATGTTAACCTCGGTTTTGAGGAACCATGACTCTTTTTTATTTTTTCTTCGTATTTTTCCACTATCTGGGCTGTTGGCCCGTTGTTTGACGGGATAGAGTGCGTATTACGGGGAGTGGAGAATATCGTTCAGGAGTATACTTGCAGTCTGGCCGAAAGATGGCTGAAGGCTTGCTGGAAGATGAACTTTCTCCATCCTTCAGGGTAATATTTTGTATATGAGGACGTTCTCGGGATAGATGAAAGAGGAAACATGATTCGGGGAATTTACTGAGTGGAGGAAGATGATAAGTATTTACTATCTCTGTTGAAAAGGGATGGTATCTATAATGTTCTGAGTGAATACTGTATTATTTTAGATAGTTGAGAGCATTGTAAGCATTGGTCTTTTTTTAGTATAATCTGATTTTGTTTTTGAATTTGTAACCTGATGTTACATTCCTTCCTTTTTTCCAGAGCTACCGATATATCCTGTTCTTGTCTTATATTCAGATATTTATTCTATTATCCGGTTCTATGTAAGTGAAGAATGTATATTCATTGTAACCTTAATATATGGAACTTGTTTTTTGAAGGAAAAAGTGATGGATGTTACATACGCTAAAATATTCGCAATAGTTATTTTATGAGGTTTCTGTTTTTTGTTTGTTTCTTTGCAATGAATTTTTTGCGGGAAAGATTGCAATATGATTGAAAACAAATAAGATTTTATGGTTATGCGGAAAAGAAGAATGTTAATGGTATTATTGGCGGTGAGCGGGCTGATAGGTTCAACCTGGGCTATCGACAACAAGGGGATTACTTTTGAGCAGCCCGCCGCTGATTGTTTTACGTTGATTGAGGACGGCAAGGCTACTCCAATATTGTTGGATGAAAAAGATGACGTCGGGATTATCATTGCTGTGAAAAACTTACAAGATGATTTCCGTAAAGTGACGGGAAGGCAAGCCGAACTTCTACACTCCGTGAGGGGACCGCGCTTGATTGTGGCCGGTTCTTTGGAGAGCCGGTTTGTCAAGGAACTCGTTAAGGCAAAGAAAATAGATATAACCTCGTTGAAAGGCAAACGTGAGAAATACTTGATGAAAGCTGTTTCCCGTCCTTTTGATGGAGTAGACGAGGCATGGGTCATTGTCGGTAGTGATAAGCGGGGAACGATTTATGGCATATATGAACTTTCAGAACAGATAGGGGTATCCCCTTGGTATGATTGGGCGGATGTGCCTGTGGTACAACGTAAGAATTTGTATATTCAGCGTGGCGAATATACGGCCGGTGAACCAGCCGTAAAATATCGGGGTATATTTCTGAACGATGAAGCTCCTTGTCTTACGGGATGGGTAAAGCATACCTATGGAACCAATTATGGAGACCACCGTTTTTATGCCCGCGTTTTCGAGTTGATTCTCCGCTTGCGAGGAAACTTTATGTGGCCGGCCATGTGGGCGTGGAGCTTTTATGCGGATGATCCCGAAAACAGCAAGACGGCTCATGATATGGGAATTATAATGGGAACTTCCCATCATGAACCGATGGCGCGTAACCATCAGGAGTGGGCACGCAAACGAAAACAGTACGGAGTATGGGATTATGCGACCAATCAAAAAGTGCTCGATCGTTTTTTCCGTGAAGGAATAGAACGAGTGAAAGATACCGAAGACTTGATTACTATCGGCATGCGTGGCGACGGTGATGCACCGATGGGCGGAAAAGAAGGTGCAGACCATGAGTATGTCAACCGTGACGAATACAATATGAATTTGCTCAAGAAAGTAATCAAGAACCAGCGTAAAATCATAAAGGACGTGACTGGCAGGCCCGCCGATGAGCGGCCTCAGGTGTGGGCCATATATAAAGAGGTACAACGTTTTTATGACATGGGGCTGCGCGTACCGGATGATGTAATCATGTTGCTTTGCGATGATAATTGGGGAAATGTACGTCGTCTGCCCAATGCGGAAGAACGCAAACGTCCCGGAGGATGGGGCATGTATTATCATGTGGATTATGTCGGTGCGCCGAGAAATTCAAAATGGTTGAATGTGACTCCCATACAGAACATGTGGGAGCAGTTGCAGTTGACGTATGATTACGGTGTGGATAAATTATGGATTCTTAATGTGGGTGATTTGAAACCCATGGAGTATCCCATTACTTTGTTTTTGGATATGGCTTGGAATCCGAAACGGTATACGGCAGATAACCTGCTGGAGCATCCGCGTGGTTTTTGTGCCCGACAGTTTGGAGAAGAACAGGCAGATGAAGCTGCGCGTATTCTCAACCTTTATAGCAAATACAATGGGCGTGTGACTCCGGAAATGTTGGACTGCCATACTTATAATATAGAAACCGGCGAGTGGAAACAGGTGGCTGATGAATACCGTAAGTTGGAGGCCGATGCGCTTCGCCAATATCTGTCTTTGCCGCAGGAGTATCATGATGCTTACAAGCAGTTGATTCTTTTCCCGGTGCAAGCCATGGCCAATCTTTATGAGATGTATTATGCGCAAGCCATGAACCATAAGTTATATAAGGAGAACAATCCGCAAGCCAACTTTTGGGCGGATAAGGTGGTGCAGACATTTAAGTTTGACTCTTTGTTATGCGATGACTACAATAATGTGATGTCCGGGGGAAAATGGAAAAACATGATGGCGCAGAAACATATCGGATATACCTCATGGAATGATAACTTCCGTGCCAATATCATGCCGGAAGTATTCCGGATAGAGAATCCCGAACGACAAAAGGGAGGCTATGTCTTTACGGGCAAGTATGGCGTGGTGTCTATGGAGGCCGAGCATTATTTCGAGGCAAATCCTTCGGCATCAGCCGATTGGCAGGTCATTCCTTATTTGGGACGTACGTTGAGCGGTGTGGCATTGATGCCTTACACCGAGGGCGTGGAAGGCGCGTCGCTGATTTACAAGATGGCTCTTCCGGAAAATGTGTCGGAAGTCAACGTACATGTAGTAGTCAAGTCCACGCTGGCTTTTCATGATGTGAAAGGCCACGAATATACCGTCGGTTTTGATGGGGGAAAAGAGACGGTGGTCAATTTCAATGCCGATTTGAACGAAGAGTCGGAGAACGTATACAGCGTGTTTTATCCGACGGTGGCCCGCCGCGTGGTAGAGAAGACCGTGAAGCTTACCGTGCCTCCATCTACGGACGGGACGCAGTTGCTTACCCTGAAACCTTTAGATCCGGGAATCGTGTTTGAAAAGATCGTAGTGGATTGCGGCGGATATCAGAAGAGTTATCTCTTTATGGATGAATCGCCGTGCAAGAGGGTTTTACACCGGTAAAGGCGTGTCATATACGGAAGGATTACCGTTTGGGGGTATCCTTCCGTATATATTATTAAGCCTGTTTGAAGTTTCCTTTTTTTAAGGACGTTCGTTTTAGGTATTCTTTTGGGGCAAAAATGTATTTTTTGCAAAATAAACCGGAACAAGTCCGGTAATATTGATAGGTTATGGGTGAAGACTATTGGTTTTAGCTCCTTGTGAAATGATAATGTCGTATTTTAATGTCGATTTTTCTTTTAATTTATTTGTCTGGGTCGATAAATCCTTTTATCTTTGCAGTCGAATAATAAAAAAGGAAGAAGCAATGAGCACGACGATTACATTATTGGCCATGTTGGATATTCGACTGCGTTTTGTAGTGGGAAGTGTGGTCTGTGCGTAGTTGTAGTGTGCAAAATATACAAGGCCTTTCCCACTTCCCGGTGAGAAAGGCTTCTTTTTTAGTAGATTATAAAACGAAAAGATATGAGCGACAGATTATTTATTTTTGATACGACCTTACGCGACGGGGAACAAGTTCCCGGCTGCCAGTTGAACACGGTGGAGAAAATTCAGGTGGCACGCCAGTTGGAGGCACTTGGAGTGGACGTGATAGAGGCCGGTTTCCCGGTATCCAGTCCCGGTGATTTCAATTCGGTGATAGAAATTTCAAAGGCAGTGACATGGCCTACGATTTGTGCGTTGACCCGTGCGGTGCAGAAAGATATCGATGTGGCAGCCGAGGCTCTGCAGGCTGCCAAACACAAGCGGATACATACCGGCATAGGGACTTCGGATTCCCATATTAAATATAAGTTCAATTCCAACCGTGAGGAAATCATCGAGCGTGCCGTGGCTGCCGTGAAGTATGCCAAACGTTATGTGGAGGACGTGGAGTTCTATGCAGAGGATGCGGGGCGTACGGACAATGAATATCTGGCCCGTGTGGTGGATGCCGTGGTAAAGGCCGGTGCGACGGTGGTGAACATTCCCGACACGACGGGATATTGCTTGCCTCAGGAGTTCGGGGCCAAAATCAAATATCTGATGGAACATGTGGACGGTCTTTCGGCCGGCAAGGCTATCTTGTCCACACATTGCCATAATGACCTGGGCATGGCTACTGCCAATACGATTGCGGGAATCATGAACGGTGCCCGCCAGGCGGAAGTCACCATTAACGGTATCGGTGAGCGTGCGGGGAATACCTCTCTCGAAGAAGTGGCCATGATTCTTAAATGCCATAAAGGAATCGGCATCGATACCAATATCAATACGCAAAAGATATATCCTACGAGCCGTTTGGTGTCCAGCTTGATGAACATGCCGGTACAGCCCAACAAGGCCATCGTGGGACGTAATGCCTTCGCCCATTCCAGCGGAATCCATCAAGACGGTGTACTGAAGAATGTGCAGACCTACGAAATCATGGATCCCAAGGATGTGGGTATTGATGACAATGCCATCGTTTTGACCGCACGTAGCGGACGGGCGGCTTTGAAACACCGTTTGAGCGTGTTGGGCGTGGAAATGGAGGGCGAACGTCTCGACGTGACTTATCAGGAATTCCTGAAGTTGGCCGACAAGAAGAAAGAAGTGAACGACGACGATATCCTGATGTTGGCCGGTGCCGACCGTGCTGCCGCCCATGCCGTGAAACTCGACTATTTGCAAGTCACTACGGGAATGGGTGTCAAGTCTGTGGCTTGTATCGGATTGGACATCGCCGGTGAGAAGTTCGAAGCCTCGGCCAGCGGAAATGGTCCTGTGGATGCCGCCATATCGGCATTGAAGAACATCATCAAACGTCAGATGGTGCTGAAAGAATTCACCATACAGGCCATCAGCAAGGGGTCGGACGATGTGGGCAAGGTGCACATGCAAGTGGAATACGACGGGCATGTGTATTACGGTTTTGGAGCCAATACCGATATCGTGACGGCTTCCGTGGAAGCTTATATTGATTGTATCAACAAATTTAAAAAATAAATATCCAAGACGACAATGGCAAATACTCTGTTTGACAAAATTTGGGATAAACACGTCGTACAGTACGTGGAAGACGGGCCGCAACAACTGTACATCGACAGGCTTTACTGTCATGAGGTGACCAGTCCGCAGGCTTTCGCCGGCATGCGTGCCCGAGGCTTGAAATGTTTCCGTCCCGACCACATTTATTGTATGCCGGACCACAATACTCCGACGCACGACCAAGATAAGCCGATAGAGGACCCTGTCAGCAAAACACAGGTGGACACGTTGGCCAAGAATGCGGCCGATTTCGGTTTGACCCACTTCGGCATGATGAACCCGAAGAACGGTATCATCCATGTGGTGGGGCCGGAGCGCGGCCTCTCGTTGCCCGGTATGACGATTGTGTGCGGCGATTCCCACACGTCTACACATGGAGCCATGGGAGCCGTGGCTTTCGGCATCGGAACGTCCGAAGTGGAGATGGTGATGGCATCCCAGTGCATCTTGCAGCAAAAGCCCAAATCCATGCGCATTAATGTGGAAGGCGAATTGGGGAAGGGAGTGACAGCCAAAGACGTGGCGCTTTATCTGATGTCGCAGTTGACGACTTCGGGGGCTACCGGTTATTTTGTGGAATATGCCGGTTCCGTAGTACGCAATTTGTCCATGGAAGGACGTTTGACGCTGTGTAACCTTTCTATTGAAATGGGTGCCCGTGGCGGCTTCATTGCTCCGGACGAGGTGACTTTCGAGTACATCAAAGGGCGCGAATATGCTCCGAAGGGCGAAGCTTGGGACAAAGTCGTGGCCTACTGGAAGACCTTGAAGAGTGGGGAAGATGCCGTGTTCGACAAAGAACTGACCTTCAATGCGGCGGACATTGAACCCCGTATCACATACGGGACGAATCCGGGTATGGGCATCGGCATTACGGAAAGTGTACCGGCGATAGACACGGTGCCTGAAGCCGGGCGGGTGTCATACCTGAAGTCCTTGGACTATATGGGTTTCCAACCGGGCGAGAAGCTGTTGGGCAAACCGGTGGATTATGTATTCCTTGGGGCATGTACCAACGGGCGCATCGAGGATTTCCGCGCTTTTGCTTCCATTGTGAAAGGACGTAAGAAGGCAGACCATGTGGTGGCGTGGTTGGTGCCCGGTTCATGGATGGTGGCCGACCAGATTAAGGCCGAAGGTTTGGACAAGGTGTTTGAAGAGGCTGGCTTTGCGCTCCGTCAGCCCGGCTGTTCGGCCTGTTTGGCTATGAACGACGACAAAATTCCGGCAGGGAAATTGTCCGTGTCCACTTCCAATCGTAATTTTGAAGGACGTCAAGGTCCCGGTGCGCGTACGGTGTTGGCCAGTCCGTTGGTGGCCGCAGCCGCAGCCGTGACAGGAGTGATAACCGATCCGCGAACATTAATGTAATAGAGCTATGAAACAGAAATTCAATATCATAACAAGTACATGTGTGCCTCTTCCTTTGGAGAATGTGGATACCGACCAGATTATTCCGGCACGCTTCTTGAAAGCCACGACAAGAGAAGAGAGCTTTTTCGGCGAGAACCTGTTCCGCGACTGGCGTTACAATGCCGATGGGACGGTGAACAAGGATTTTGTATTGAATAACCCTACTTACGGGGGAGAGATTCTTGTGGCCGGGAAGAACTTCGGTAGCGGTTCCAGTCGCGAACATGCGGCTTGGGCGATAGCCGGTTACGGTTTCCGGGTCGTTATCAGCAGTTTCTTTGCCGACATCCACAAGAACAACGAATTGAACAACTTTGTGTTGCCTGTGGTGGTCAGCGAGGATTTTCTGGCCGAATTATTTGCTTCCATCGAAGCCGACCCGAAGATGCAGGTAGAGGTGGATTTGCCGAACCAGACGGTGACCAATAAAGCCACGGGGCGCAGTGAGAAGTTCGAAATCAACGGATACAAGAAATATTGTTTGATGAATGCGCTCGACGACATCGACTTCCTGTTGGAAAACAAAGGAAAGATAGAGGATTGGGAGCGTCGTAACGCCTGATAAGGATGAAAGCGAATCCTGTGAAGATAGAAATCATGGACACGACCTTGCGCGACGGGGAACAAACCAGTGGCGTAAGTTTCGTGCCGCATGAAAAGTTGATGATAGCCCGTGCGCTGTTGCAGGACCTGAACGTGGATCGCATAGAGGTGGCTTCGGCCCGGGTATCCGAAGGGGAGGTTGATGCGGTGCGTAGCATTTGCCAGTGGGCGCGCCAGACCGGGCGGCTCCACCGGGTGGAAGTTTTGGGGTTTGTAGACGGACACGCTTCTTTGGATTGGATTCATGCTTGCGGGTGTAAAAACATCAATTTGTTGTGTAAGGGTTCGGAAAACCATTGTACGAACCAGTTGAAGAAAACGTTGGAGCAGCACGTGGCCGACATCCGTCGTTCTTTGGATTATGCCGAAGAACTGGGCATTGCCGTAAACGTCTATCTGGAAGACTGGAGCAATGGCATGAAGCATTCGCCGGACTATGTCTTTGCATTGATGGATGCTTTGAAAGATACGAAAATCCGGCGTTTCATGTTGCCGGATACGTTGGGCATCCTGAATCCATTGGATTTGTTGGGTTACATCCGCAAGATGGTGAAACGCTATCCGGGCGTGCATTTCGACTTCCATGCCCATAACGATTACGACTTGGCCATTTCCAACGTGCTGGCTGCCGTGTTGGGCGGTTGCCGGGGTATCCATACCTCGGTCAACGGCTTGGGCGAACGGGCAGGGAATGCCCCGTTGGCCAGTGTGCAGGCGATATTGAAAGACCAGTTCAATGCACAGACAGATATCGACGAAAGCCGGTTGAACGAAGTGAGCCGGATGGTGGAAAGCTATTCCGGCATCCCTATTCCGCCCAACCGTCCGATTACGGGCGAGAGTGTGTTTACGCAGGTGGCCGGTGTGCATGCCGACGGAGACAACAAGGCCAACCTTTATTGCAACGACCTTTTGCCCGAGCGTTTCGGCCGTAAGCGGGAGTATGCCTTGGGCAAAAACAGCGGGAAGGCCAATATCCTCAAGAACTTGGAAGAATTGGGTTTGGAATTGTCACCCGAACAGACCCGTAAAGTGACGGAACGTATCATCGAGTTGGGCGACAAGAAAGAGTTGGTGACGCAGGAGGACTTGCCGTATATCGTGTCCGACGTGCTGAAGCATGATACCGTGGAGGAGCATGTCCGGCTGTTGAGTTATATGGTCACCACGGCGTACGGCCTGAAACCGATGGCGCAGGTAAAGTTGGAAATCAATGGGGAGGCGTACGAAGAGAATGCTTCCGGTGACGGCCAGTTCGACGCATTCATGCGGGCTGCCCGCCATATTTATAAGAACCGCCTTTCGCGGAAGTTCCCGTGGCTGGCCAATTACAGTGTGAGTATTCCGCCGGGTGGTCGGACGGATGCTTTGGTACAGGCCGTCATTACGTGGAACTGGAACGGGAAGGTATATCGTACGCGCGGCTTGGATGCCGACCAGACGGAAGCCGCCATCAAGGCCACGGTGAAGTTGCTGAACCTCATCGAGGAAGATTATAAGGACTTGGAGAGTCATGTTTGATGATTGAAATAACGAATATAAACTGAATATTATGGATTTAAAGATTGCCGTATTGCCGGGCGACGGCATAGGCCCCGAGATTTCGGAACAAGGAGTCGCAGTGATGAATGCCGTATGCGAGAAGTTCGGCCATCACGCAAGTTATCAATATGCACTTTGCGGTGCGGAAGCTATCGATAAAGTGGGCGACCCGTTCCCCGAAGAAACGTTTAAAGTCTGCATGGATGCCGATGCCGTGTTGTTTTCTGCCGTGGGAGACCCTAAGTTCGACAATGACCCTACGGCCAAGGTACGTCCCGAACAAGGACTTCTGGCCATGCGCAAGAAGTTAGGTTTGTTTGCCAATATCCGTCCGGTGGAGACTTTTGATTGTTTGATTCACAAGTCGCCATTGAAGGACGAGTTAGTGCGCGGTGCAGACTTCATTTGTATACGCGAACTGACCGGCGGTATGTATTTCGGAGAGAAGTACCAAGATGATGACAAGGCATACGATACGAACGCTTATACACGTCCGGAAATCGAACGCATCCTCCGCGTGGCTTACGAATATGCGATGCGCCGTCGCAAGCACCTGACGGTGGTGGACAAAGCCAATGTGTTGGCATCGAGCCGGCTGTGGCGTCAGGTAGCCAAGGAGATGGCTCCGCAGTATCCTGAAGTGGAGACCGATTATATGTTTGTGGACAATGCCGCCATGCGTATGATTCAAGACCCGCGTTTCTTTGATGTGATGGTGACGGAGAATACTTTCGGTGACATCCTGACCGACGAAGGCTCTTGTATCACCGGTTCCATGGGCTTGTTGCCGTCGGCTTCTACGGGTGAGCATACGCCTGTTTTTGAACCTATTCATGGTTCTTGGCCGCAAGCCAAGGGACTGAACATAGCCAATCCTTTGGCCCAGATTCTTTCCGTGGCCATGCTGTTCGAGTACTTTGATTTGAAGGAAGAAGGCGCATTGATACGCAAGGCTGTGAATGCTTCTTTGGATGCCAATGTGCGTACGCCGGAAATCCAAGTGGAAGGCGGGGAGCGTTACGGAACGACGGAAGTCGGGCAGTGGATTGTGGATTATATCAAGAAAGCCTGATATCGGAGGCTTCGGCCAAAATAAGCCGGATTCTCTGAATATTACGAATAAAGAAGGACTGTCGATATGCCGGAAAATGGCATGTCGGCAGTCCTTTTTCTTATGAGAAGTGACTGTTTTTAGTCTATTTCTCGGCAAATATGAGGCAGAATCTTTTTTAATACCTATATTTGCGTAAGGAATGCACCTTGATTGCACGTAACGATTCTTTATGGACCAAAAAAGGAGGGCAAGATGAAAAAGTGGATACTCATGGCGAGTTTATGTCTGGTGGCGGTAGCTGCACAGGCGCAGTCATATAAGGAATATGTACGGAAAGCCTTGGACGCGATGTCCATGGACAGTACGGAAGTGGCGGAGAGGCTTTTTCGCGAGGCGATGCGTGTGGAGCCAGCCCAACGTTCCAATGCAATGATATACTACCAGATAGGCCGTATGCAGGAGCATCGCGGAAAGTTGGAAAAAGCCTTGGAGAGTTACACCATGGGGCTGAACGTGGCTCCCCATGTCCTGCCGCTGCGTATGGCCCGGGCCAAGCTCTACATGCAGTTAGGCAACAAGGAGAAGGCTTTGGTGGATTATAGCGATGTGTTGGACTGGAAGGCTGACGAGCAGGAAGCACTTTTCATGCGTGCGTATATCTATACCGAGCAACGGCTCTACAAGAAAGCGCGTACGGATTACGAGGCTTTACTCAAACTGAATCCGGCACACGAAGAGGCTCGTATCGGCCTGGTGCTGTTGAATGAGAAAGACAACCGTCCGCGGGAGGCCATGGAGCAGATCAATGCCATGGTGGCCGCCGCTCCGGACCATGCCATCCTGTATGCTGTCCGTGCCGGTTTGGAACAGACGCGCAAGCAATACGAAGCGGCCGAGGCGGATTTCACGAAAGCGATTTCTTTGGAACCGAAGAATATCGATTATTTGCTCAACCGTGCCGCGCTCTATATCGAGACGAAGCGGAAGAAAGAAGCCCGTGCCGATTTGGACAAAGCCATGGAGTTAGGAGCTAATCCCGAAGATGTGGCTTCCATGCGGCACGAACTGAGATGAGTTGATTTATTATTTCGCTTCAGCCCTTATGGTGAGCCGTGAAGGGTAGCGGGATTGGTTGTGGTATACCATGACAGACTGCATGCTGTAGCCATGCCCCTTGGGCGTGAAACGTACGGTCAGTTTTCCACTCTCCCCCTTGCGGAGTGGTGCGTTTTTCCATTGTGGGACTACACAGTCGCAAGAGTGGCGTACATCGTGTATTACCAAAAGGCTGTCCTTTGTGTTCCGGTAGTCAAATTCCACTTCGTATGTCTTACCTCTTTCCACCGTTCCCAGGTCTTTGTTTGTGAAGGTGAATAGCGTATGTTTCTTGTCTTCTCGTGCCAGATATCCCGTCATGGTTTCATAATATGAGGCGGAGAAATCCGGAAACAGTTTGGAGGGGAAAAAGGTGGATTCGCATTGCAGCGTTTGGTGGCGTAAAAGGAACAAGTAGGGGATGCCTTTCTTGTCGTTGCGACTGAATAACTCCTGTCCGACGCCGTTCGTCAGGTGGTAGACCGGTACTTTGATGCCGTACTTCTCTACGGCAATTTTCAGCATCCGCAGATTGTCATAGGTGGCGATAATTGCTATATGTGAACAATCCTTCAAGCTGTTTATCTGTTTGATTTCTGCCAGTACGCAGTCTTCGCAGAAGCTGCCCCTGATTCTTAATATCAGTTTGTCTTCTTTTGCCAGACTGTCTATTCTCACGGGGGTACCTTGCAAATCTTCTACCGTCAGGCTTCCGGGTAGTGCGAAATCGTATGTTTCCGTGGCGTTCATCAGGCAATATTCCCTGAAGAGTTTCTCGTCCGTACTGCCTTGTTTCTCCTGTGGGGACTGGCAGGATGCCGATGTCCACAGGAGGAACAAGGAGGTTAATAGTGGATACTTCATCTTTACGTAAATTTTATTTCAGACGTATTCTGACAATGACAGGGTTGTCGGTTTCGGACATTCCGGCTACTTGACGGGCCAAGGCGGGAGAAAATTCTTGTTTCTTCCCGTTCTGGACAAGCATGCCAGGCTCTTCCACCTTATAGATGTACTCTTCGTCCACAAACTTTATGCCTGATGCGAGTGGGTTGTGGTTGTAATCGTCCATGTTGAAATAACCCATGTTGTGTACCGTGCTGTCCCGTTTGTCCACGTATGCTGTGCCGATAAGGCCACGCGCATAATTGAAAATGACATATCGGTCGTTTTCGTAGAAACCATTACTCATCTTGGTCAGGTTGCCTTCTCTTTCCTCGCGTTGCATCCGGTCAATATCAAGTTCCCCGTCTTCAAAGGACGGATGGTAAGTGTTGGTCGTGAAGTCAATCTTATACCTTGGCGTAAGCTTCCCGTCGCGGTTTACCGTATAGACTCGGGGGGATAAATCCTCAGATAGCAATAACGTATCCTTGTACATGGAAAAGTTGCGGTCGGATAACGGTATCTTGTGCAATTTCTCGTTGTGCCGGAAAGGCAGTTGGTGGAGTGTGGCTTCCCCGTCTTGTACTACGTTGAAACGGAATTGGCTTTCACCGTCCATGTCCGGATATTCATTGGGCATCCTTCCTGTGTACGCATAAATTGTGTTTCCACGAATGGCAAATGAAGTGATGATGTAAGGTGACGGGGTTTCTTTCAAGAACTTTCCATTCTCGTCATACTCAAATATGGCACGGTCCACGTCGGAGAAAATGCAGATATGGCCGTTGTTCATGTCAAGAGAGAAGTCGGAAGTACGTCCGTATTCTCCCGGCCCTTGTCCTTGTGCATGCACGCGGTAAAGGTAATTGCCGGACGTGTCGAAACAGAACACACTTTCCGAGAGCCTGTCCCAAATATACATGCGTCCGTTTCTTATTAATAATTTCCTCACTTCTCCCACGGTAATTTCCTCATTGGTTTGCAAGGGGATATATTCCACGGTATCAGCGACTTCCGACAGGTTGAAAAAACGGAGATTGGTATAATGATAGTCAGGATTAAATGAAATGACTTGAAAACAGGAGTCGTTTGACATGTAAATTCTTGATTCATTCTTCTGGTGGCAACCGAATAAGACCATGCAAAGGACGGGAATGGCAAATGAGATTCTTTTCATGGTTTCGATTATCCGTTTTTCCTACATCTGTAATAGTCGCAGGAATGTTGTTCATTTCCGGTATACTCACAATGGTTTTCCATACCTTTTGAGTCGTAAGGAATGGCAAAATCAGCTTCACAAGAAGTCCCTCCTATGTAAGGAATCCAATCGGGAATTGTGATTCCGATATGGCAATTAAAATATTCTGTAATAGTACATGGTAGGGGATTGTCTTTATGATATTGCTTTCCGTTTGCTCCTCCTGTTTCGCCTCCTGCCATAGCTTCTACGTCCCTTAGTGTTAAGAGACTTTCATTTATCTCTTGATATTTGTTGTACGTGTGATAACCACTGTAAACAGTAATTCCCAATAAGATTGCACAAAGGGACGTTGCCCATACCTTTTTGTTCGTTTTCATTTTCTTTGTTTTTAGTGAATATTGATATTTATTTCATATGAATGAAAGCTGCATGCCTTTCTTCCACTCCATGAAATGTATTGCAAAGAAAATCTAATTTCATGAATTGCAGGAAATAATGTCGGTCAAATTTGGTCAAATCCATGGTCAATTTTAGTCAAGATGCTTATATCTAATGGTTTATGTTTTATATCTGATATATCATATATTATAGGTAAATAGCGTAAACTGTATTATGGAAATTATGTTGTAAGGCATAAGTCATGTTTTTATTATTGTTTATTTTGTGAGAATGTTAGATTTTCTTTATATTCGCAAAAGAAAAACCTATCATTAACAAATTTAATATGAAAAGGAAAAACGTAATTCTATCTCTTGTTGCAAGTATAAGTGTTTTGATACTTGTAGTAGGTCTTTTTGCCGTTAAACAATTCATGCAATGGAGAATGCTTCTTAATAGCGGTGTGTTTTCCGCAGCTCATAAGGATATTATGGAGGGATTATTAGGGCATATTTTTATATGGGGCATTATAGTATTGGTTTGTTCTTTGTCAATAATACTGTTTTTATGTTGGTTGTTGTTGCCTAATAAAAAAGAACGTGATATATGCGAGGTTGCAGGTAACCTTTCTGAAGAAGATGGGTTTGACTCGTTACGGGTAGATACGGTAAACAATTTGATAGCGTATGGAGCAGTGAAGGTAAAATGTCGTCCTCAAATTACAAAGATTGTTATTCATTTAAAGCGTTCCGATAAACATTCTATGTCGTATGAGGAATTGAATGATATTTTGGGGCAGGGATTTTATGACGGTTCATATTCCAGCCAAAAGAAAGCCAATAATCTTAAATATGAATTGAAAAGATTATTAGAAGGAATGCCGTTTGTGGTTTGTCCGGCTACACCGAATGAAATAAAACTGTTAGGCAGGGCTGTCAGGTAAATACTGAAACAAGAAGCAAATGGTTCTTAAATCCAGGCTAAGATACCATTTTTGTCAGAATGTCAAAGTACCCCTTGCGAGAATGCGTTATTTCGGTCCGAGGGTGGACGCTGATGGAAATATGCGAGTCTTGCGAAGGCTGCCCCGTGACACTTTGACTGCTTGTTCCACGTATGCGGCTGCCTTTCTGAACGGACGGAAAGCCGGTTCGGCGCAGATGTCCGGAACGTGTGTAAGCATAAGGGGCTGTTTGCCTGACATGTGGCCTTTCGGATTTTGACAACGTCGGTCCTTCAAATAGAGAGAAAACCGCTCGTTTCAGCATGTTTTCATTTCGTTTTCAGATGGCTGTTCCGCCATTGTGCGGAGGACTTTGCCACGACAACCGGAGAAAAAAAATGTTTTTTCAGCCGAACGAAAAATCATTCTCTTGAGATTGGAACGCCTTTGGCGTGAAAAACCATTAAAACTAAGCCTCAAATGTGTTTTTATGTAAATAAATGGAGGCGAAAAATACATGGAGTGCGCGTGGATTTCTAATTTTGTTATCCTTGAAACGGAAGCATTGCTTACATTTTGTCAGGAGGAGCACGGTGTTGGAAGCGAACGAGCAAGGGCCGGGGCGGGTTTGAAAGCCGGTTTTCTTAGGCAGAAGAACATAAGGACAAAAGAGGTCTGCGCCAACAAAAACATTCTGTTCTTTTGTCCGAACTTTTGCGGGGTGAGGGTGGAAAGAGCGCACCGAGTACAGAAAGAAGCCCCGTCCTATAGGCGGGAAAGGCCGAAAGGACGGGGCTGTGCCCGAGCCTTAAGGGGCTGGCTCAGGCATTTGCTTATGAAACAGATTTTATTTTTTGCGTACGATGGTCTGTGCGCGGTCGGGACCTACGGACAGGATCGTAATCGGAGTCTCCAATTCCGTTTCGAGGAAACGGATGTAGTCTTTGAAAGCTTGCGGGAACTGGCTCTCGTCCGTCATGTGCGACAAGTCTTCCTTCCAACCCGGAAGTTCCTTGTAGACGGCTTCGCAGCCTTCCGTCTCGAAAGGCATGTCTTCCATCACCACGCCGTCTTTCTTGTAGGCCACGCACGCCTTGATGGTGTCGAACCCGTCGAGCACGTCGCTTTTCATCATGATGAGCTGCGTCACGCCGTTGATCATGATGGCATACTTCAATGCCACCAAATCCACCCAACCGCAACGGCGGTTGCGTCCCGTCACGGCACCGTATTCGTGTCCTACTTCGCGGAGCGTGTCGCCTGTCTCGTCGAACAACTCTACGGGGAACGGACCCGAGCCTACGCGTGTGCTGTATGCCTTGAAGATACCGAACACTTCACGGATGTCCGTCGGGCCTACGCCCAGTCCCGTGCATACGCCTCCGCTAGTGGTATTGGAAGAGCTGACGAAAGGATAGGTTCCGTGGTCGATGTCGAGCATGGTGCCTTGAGCGCCTTCGGCCAACACGTTCTTGCCTTCCTTCAGGTAACGGTTGATTTCGATTTCCGTGTCTGTCAGGTGGAAACCGCGCAAGTATTCCACGCCCTCCAACCAGAGCTTTTCTTCGTCCGTGATGTCGTAGTCCGTATAGTGTAAGTCTTTCAGTATCTGTTTGTGGCGTGCTTTCAGAGCTGCATATTTTTCTTCAAAGCGGTCGAGGATGTCACCCACGCGCAAGCCGATACGTGCGGCTTTGTCGCTGTATGTGGGGCCGATGCCCTTGCCGGTGGTGCCCACTTTGGCCTTACCTTTGGCGGCTTCGTAGGCACGGTCCAGGACACGGTGGGTAGGCAGGATCAGGTGGGCGCGCTTGCTGATGTGCAGACGTCCTTTCAGGTCGTATCCTGCGGCCTCCAGTTCCTTGGCTTCGGCCATGAACAAGTCCGGAGCGATGACGCAACCGTTGCCGATAATGTTCACTTTGTCTTTTGCGAAGATGCCCGAAGGGATGGAGCGGAGCACGAACTTCTTGCCTTCGAAAATGATGGTGTGTCCGGCATTCGGGCCGCCTGCGAAACGGGCCACCACGTCATATTCCGGGGTAAACACGTCTACCACTTTTCCTTTGCCTTCGTCTCCGAAAACGATGCCTAACAGGGCATCTACTTTTCCTTTTTTCATATTCTTATAAAAGCTTTTGTTTTACCAAACCGCACAAAGTTAATCTTTTTTTCTTTAAAATCAGAATGATGTGCGTCCTATTTTTGTGGGAAGTTCAGAATCCGGCTTCCCGGAGAATCTTTTCCCCTGCCTCGTGTGCCGCGTCGTCCAATGCCTGGTATTTCTGTAAGGCCGAGACGGCGGCGCGGCGTACGGGGAGGGGCGCGTGCAGGGCCGTGCGGGCTTGGTCGAGAAACTCGTTGGCCGAGCGTTCGTTGGGGCGGAGGCCCTGCATGAACAGGCGTGCCAGGATCAGGTAGCCGCATTGTTGGAACATGTCGTCTTCTGAGGCAATCCATTCGTACGCTTTCTGCGAGGCGTAGGGCAGGCGGCAGAACAAGTTCTGCACGGTATGTTGTGCGATTTCCGTATTGGGCATCGCTTCCACCCAAATGTCGGCGATTTCGGGATAGAACGTATCGGTGGGTTGGAGCATGGCTGCCAACAGCTTGCATTCCCGGATGTCTTCTTTCCACAAGGCTTGGGCCAGGTCGTGGTCTGCGGGAAACCCGGCGGCGATGTCACGGAGCCGAGGAAGTTCCACCCCGAAGTTCAGTTTATAGTTCATGCCGTTTTCACGCATGTAGGCAGAAGCCACGCCGTTCATGGCGAGGCGCAACTCCGTTTTTATCTTTCGGATGGTTTCTGGTATGTCCATTATTCGTTGCAGTAAGGCAGGGTGGCATAGTCCCGGCTGTAGCGCAGCATTTGTGCGTCGTAGGCTTCGCCGTATTCCACCTTGATGTCGGTGATTTCTTTTTGTTCATTGTAGACCGGCGTGTAGACCGGATTGATAAAGCCTTTGTAGGGCGAGAGGTGCAGTGCCCGGTAACGTTGCAGGATTTCGGTGTGCAGGTCCGGGTCGATTTTCACGCCGTAGCGTTTCACTAAGTCGCGTGCAGCCTCGTAGTCTCCTTCGCTTTTGATGCGTTGTATCTCGCTGAGCAGGAGGCCGAACAACTCGCGAAGCTTCTCATAGTCGCGGATGCGGACGTAGGTTTTCCCGTCACGTTTTACAAGTTCGGCCACCTCTTCTTCCCGGCCGTGCTCGTAGGTCCACCGGGCGATGAGGGCACGGTTGCGCATGTGGGCTTCTTCGATGTCACGGCCCGGTTCGATGCGTACCGTTTGGGTCAACAGTCCGTTCATCATGTAGCCGTAATATTGTGCCTTGTAGGCTTCGGCATCGGGTGTCAGCCCTAATTCCACCAACTTGGTATCGGCCAGGTAATACAGTCCGAACAAGTCGGCCCGTGCTTCTTCGATGGCCGCCCCGTAGGCTTTCAGGGCATCCGGGTCCACGCCCGGCAGGAGTTTGCCGCTTCCATGCCCGAGGCATTCGTGCAGGTCGGTATGCAGGTCGTCGCAGGTATCCTGGTAACGGTCGAGCAGCCGGAGCGTTTCGTCGTCGATGACGAACTCCTGCAAGAAACCGTTACCGTGCGCCGCCTTGTTGTAAGCGTCTGTCAGGTTGCCGATGGTCACGCTTTTGCTGCCGTATTCCGCCCGCACCCAGTTGGAATTGGGCAGGTTGATGCCGATGGCCGAGGCCGGATAGAGGTCGCCTCCGAGGATGGCCGCCTTGATGACCTTGGCCGACACCCCCCGGCATTCCGCTTTCTTGAAACGGTCGTCCACGGGAGAGTGGTCTTCAAACCATTGGGCGTTGGCGCTCAGTTTTTCCGTACGCGCCGTGGCTTCCAAGTCCTTGAAGTTGGCGTATCCTTCCCAACTGGCTTTCAGTCCCAACGGGTCGCCGTAGGTTTCCGTGAAACCGTTGGTGAAGTCCACCATCGCCTCGGTCTCCTGTACCCACAGGATGGTGTATTCGTCGAATGTCTTCAGGTCGCCGGTGCGGTAAAATTCGATGAGTTTGTGGAGCACCTCGGCCTGTTTCCCGTTTTCTGCCACGTCGGCGGCTTTTTCCAACCAAAAGATGATGCGGTCGATGGCTGCGCTGTACAAGCCTCCCGATTTCCATACTTTTTCTTTTAGTTTCCCGTCGGCTTTCACCAACCGGCTGTTCATGCCGTACATGACGGGGCGTGGGTCGTCCTCCTGCTTCATCGTGTTGTAGAAGGTTTCCGCTTCCGTCTGGGTCACCCCGTCACCGTAGTAGTTGCAGGCCGAGGTCTTTACCAAGTCGTCCCCGTCGGCTTGGTTGACGCGTTTAGGCATGACTTCCGGGTCGAAGATGACAGGCGCGAGCAAGTCGCAAAGCGCCTCGGCCGTCTGTCCTTCTTCGAGCGGAAGCTTGTCCGCAGGGACGTTCCGGACGGCTTCCCGGAAGAAAGTTTCGCTGAATCCCGGTTTGAACTTTTCGCAACCGTAATGGTGGTGTATGCCGTTGGAGAACCATACGCGTTTCAGGTAGACGGTGAATGCCTGGAAGTCCGCAGTGTTCCGGTCACCGGAATAGTCGGTGTAGAGGGTCTCCAGCGTTTTCCGTATCCGCAGGTTGTATTTCCCGTTCTGGTCCCAAAGTATGTCACGGCCGGTCAGTGCCGCTTCGGACAAATAATATATCAGTTTTTTCCGGGCGATGGAAAGCCGGTCGAACCCGTCCACCCGGTAACGGAGCATCTGCAAATCTGCAAATTGCTCGTCATTATAGGAAAAAGTTTCTGTTTGCATGTCGGTATATGAATGAAAAAAAGGGATATATCGCACGGATGTATCCCTTTATATTTGGTTCATGTCTGGTCAAGCCTTGGCTGCTTCCTTCTCTTTGGCGAGATGTTCCATGCGGTAACCGCGCGGAGTGACACCTAAGATTTTATAGAATGCTGCGTAAAAAGACTGGCGGTTGGCAAATCCTACCATAGCCGAAATTTCCTCCATCGTCTTGTCCATGTATCTTTTGTCCGTCAGGAGATACTGGGCGTCTTTGATGCGGTACTCATTGACCAGACTGGAGTAGTTCTGATGGAAGCGGATATTGACCACGGCACTGATATAACGCGTGTTGGTATTCAGTTCTTCAGCCAGTTTCTTGGCAGAATAACTTGGGTCGCGGTACTTCTTGTCCACCACGAACACTTTCAGGATTTTTTCATACAACTCGTCTACCAGTTCAGCTCTTACCAGAGAACGGTAGGCAGCATTCTTCTCTTTCTTTTCTGTTAAATTATACTTTCCCATACTTCGGATTGTTTTATTAAAAAATAATCAGCCCTTCTTTTGCCCCTTCGTCGGATATGATTATTCTTTTTGTTTGTTCATTTATATGCAAAAATCGCCTTTTTTTATTTCTTGTACAAGCCTATTCAATTAAAAGATGCAAAAAAGGCGTATCTTTGTGGTGTTTTTCACAAAATAGGTAGTGAATAATTATGCAGAATATATTAAAACGGTATTTTGGCTTTGACTCTTTCCGTCCTTTGCAGGAAGACATCATCGGAAAAGTTTTGGCCGGACATGATGTCGTGGTGCTCATGCCTACCGGTGGCGGGAAGAGCTTGTGTTATCAGGTTCCTGCGTTGATGAAGGAAGGGACGACTGTCGTGATATCTCCTTTGATATCCTTGATGAAAGACCAAGTGGAGGGATTGCGGGCCAACGGTGTGCCGGCGGCCGCACTGAACAGCGCGAACGACGAGGCCGAGAGTGCCAGGGTGCGTGCCGCCTGCCTGAGAGGGGAGTTGAAGCTGTTGTATATTTCGCCCGAACGTCTGATGTTGGAACTCCCTTATCTGATAAGGGACATGAAAGTGTCCTTGTTTGCAGTGGACGAAGCGCACTGTATCTCGCAATGGGGGCATGATTTCCGGCCGGAGTATGCCCAATTGGGATTGTTGAGGCAGACGTTTCCCGATGTGCCGATTGTGGCATTGACCGCTACGGCCGACCGTTTGACAAGAGAGGATATACAGAAGCAGTTGGCTTTGTCCGACCCGGTCGTGTTCATTTCTTCTTTCGATCGTCCGAACCTCAGTCTTGACGTGAAACGCGGGTATCAAAAGAAAGACAAGGACCGTGCCATATTGGAACTTATCGCCCGGCATCCCGACGATTGCGGAATCATATATTGCCTGAGCAAGAAGACCACCGAAAGCGTGGCGGAGATGCTTCGTGGGCATGATATAGCAGCCGTGGCCTACCATGCCGGGCTCCCTACTGAGGAGCGCGAGAGGGCACAGGATGATTTTATCCACGACCGTGTGCAGGTGGTGTGTGCCACGGTGGCGTTCGGTATGGGCATAGACAAATCCAATGTTCGTTTTGTGATTCATTATAATTTGCCGAAGAGTATAGAAGGATTTTACCAGGAAATCGGGCGTGCCGGGCGCGACGGTCTTCCGGCAGAAACGGTATTGTTTTATTCATTGGGCGATTTGGTGCAGTTGTCCAAGTTTGCCCAAGAGAGCGGACAGCGGGAAATCAACATGGAGAAGCTGCGCCGGATGCAGGAATATGCGGAATCAGACGTGTGCCGTCGTCGCATTTTGCTGAATTATTTCGGGGAACATACTGACGGGGATTGCGGAAATTGCGATGTGTGCAAGAACCCTCCGCGACGGTTCGACGGTACGATATTGGCCCAGAAAGCCTTGAGTGCCATCGTGCGGGCGGATGAGCAGGTCAGTGCCCGAACGCTTACGGACATCCTGCGCGGCAATTTCAGTCCGGAGGTGACGAAGGGGCATTTTGAAACGCTGAAGACTTTCGGGGTGGGGCGCGACGTGCCGCCGCGCGATTGGCAGGACTACCTGATGCAGATGTTGCAGAACGGTCTGTTCGAGATAGCTTACGAAGAAGGCAACCACCTGAAGTTGACCGAAAGTGGCAGGCAGGTCTTATATAAAGGTAGGAAAGTGGAACTGGCCGTTATCCGCAGGGAGGAGAAGCCGCAGAAGCGCGGACGAAAATCCCTTCGTCCCGTTGCGGCTCCCGTTTTGTTTACGGGGGGTCGTCCGGCAACGGCTCCGTTGGCGGCAGGCAGTCAGGAACTGTTTGAGGCTTTGCGGGCTTTACGCAAACGTTTGGCCGATGCACAGGGTTTTCCGCCTTATATCGTTATGTCCGACAAGGTGTTGCAGAATCTTTGTGAGGCTCGTCCGCAAACGGTGGAAGCATTCGGTACGGTCAGCGGCATCGGTGAATTCAAAAAAGAAAAGTACGGGAAAGACTTTGTGGAAGTGATTCGCCGTTTCAAGTGATTCCCGTACTGTTCGATAGATTGGCATAATTAGATACCAGCGTTTGCCGTTTGATATTTCTTGCAGAACGTGGCGGTGGAAATCACGCCGATAACTACAAAACCGGCACCGACTAAGGCAGGGTAATTGTAAGGCAGGCCGTATGTGACGGGAAGTCCGCCACAGTACGCTCCCACGGCGTTACCTAAATTGAAGGCAACCTGTACCAAAGCCGCTCCCATCATTTCCCCACCTTTGGAAAAACGCAACAGCAGCAGTTGCTGCGGTGCGGACACTCCGAAGAGGCAAGCCGTGCAAATGCACAGCATCAGTACGGCAATGCCTGGATAGGACGCGAGGAAAAAAGTGGTGAGCAGTCCTAAAATCATGATCGCCTGTACGCCCAATATGGTTTTGCCCGGCGTATAGCGGTCGGCTAGCTTGCCGCCCAACAGGTTTCCCACGCACATGCTGCCTCCGGCCAATACCATAAGCATGGTGATCTCGGAAGGGGCGAATCCCGCAATCCGGTTCATGAGCGGGCTGATATAGCTGTACCAGCAGAAGATACCTCCATTCCCGAAAGTGGTCGTAGCCATGATGAGCCAGGGGGCCGCACTTTTCAGGAAGCGGAACTGTCCTTTCAGCCCTGTGTTCGGAAGAGGTTCCATTCGCGGAACCAGACGGTAGAGCAGGATGAAGGTGAGGATGCCCCATGCTCCGTTGAACAGGAAAATCACGCGCCAGGAAACCATGTCGCTCAACCACGTTCCTGCCGGGATGCCGATGAGGTTGGCCACGGTCATGCCCGAGCACATGATGGCGATGGCCGAGGTACTCTTGCCGCGAGGAGCCAGCCGGTCGGCTACGATGGAGCCTACACCGAAATACGCCCCATGCGGCAAACCGGAGATGAACCGGAAGAGCACGCCAAGATGGAGGTCTGAGCAAGAAGCCATCAGAAGGTTGCCCGTCAGATAAATCACGATGAGACCCAGCAGGATTTGATGGAGCGGGCGTTTACGGGCTACTAATACCACAGAAGGGGCACCCACGCAAACACCGATGGCGTAGGCCGAGATGAGATGTCCGGCTTCGGGGATGCTGCATTGCATGGACTGGGCCACGTAGGGCAGAATGCTCATCATGACGAATTCTGCCATGCCCAAGGCGAACGTACCGAACGCCAAGGCGATTAAACTTTTCTTCATCTTAATAGAATCTTTTTACCTTATTATATAATGTATAGCTTGTAGCCGGAAGATTATGGAACGCTTCGCCGGTAACGGATGAAGGCGTTGCTGATGCTGCGTGCCAGACGTTTCTGGCCTTTACGGGAGTTCATGAACCGTTCTTCGCTGCGGTTGGATATGAATCCTATTTCTGTCAATACGGCCGGCATGCGCGTATTGCGCAGTACGGCGAAGTTGGCCGTTTTCACGCCCCGGCTCTCCCGTCCAGCTTTCACATACTCTTGTTCGATGAGACGGGCCATCCGTTCGCTACGGCTTCCGCGTGCCGAAGGATGAATGAACGTTTCCGTCCCTTCTGCCCATCCCCGGGCCGAATTGGAATGAATGGAGATAAACAAATCCGCCCGGTAGAAGTTGGCCATGCCTGCCCGGTCGTTGAGACTGATGAACTCGTCGTCGGGGCGGGTTTGTATGACTTCCACGTCGCGACATTGTTTGCGAATCAGTTTGCAGACGCGTCGGGCTACTTTTAGATTGACTTCCTTTTCGAGCGAGCGTCGCCCGGAGGCCCCTTGGTCGTTTCCGCCATGTCCGGCATCGACGACCAAAACGAAGCGTTCCCCACGTAGTGAACGAGAGGAGCGGCACCCTGTCGCGACGAGCAGGACGATGAGCAGGAGCGGCCATAATTTAAGAAAGGATAAGTGTGACATGCGCTTTATGAGATGATAGAGGAATTCTGTCCGGCCGCCAGCTTCCGCAATCCGGTTTCATGGGCTTCCAGTTTGGCCTGGCATCCGGCTATTTGTACCAGAATATTGTCCTGTTCGCTTTCCAACCGTGCTATTTCAGTGTTCAGCGCCGCTGTGCGGTCTTCCTTGTCCTGTCCTTGCGAAAGGGCGTTCACTTGATGGGCGGCCAGAGCCAGACGGGCTTCGTCGGCCCGTGCTTCGGCCAGCATGTTTTGCAGCGTGAGGGTTCTGATTTCCTGCCTCAGGGCATTCCAGTCGGTCGTGCTGTTGAATGTCTGTTCCAGTTCGGAGAACTGCACGGGGGAATGCAGGGCATTGTATTTCCTGATCCAAATATCCAGCTCCGAACGCTCTTGGGCGATTTGCGTTTCGAGTTCCTGAGCCGTGTCTGTCATACGTTGGTTGTAACCTTGGTGTCGGGCTGCCTGGGCATGTGTTTCGTCCGCTTTGTGCCGGGCCTCTTCCTTTTGTTCTTCCAAGGAACATAAAGTGTCGAATACTGTTTTGTTGTAGTCTTCTACGTCGCCTTCCCGGAACATCTTGTATAATTGTTCGTGTATTTGGTTCCGGTATTCCGACATCCGTTCTATTTTCCCGTTGATGAAGTCCCGTTGTTTGCACAAAGCCTGTATGTACCGGTCCGTCGTTTCCTGCAAGGTTTGCAGGCGGATGGTCTCGTTTTTGGTTTCGGCCATATCTTTTTTCAGGCTGAACCAGCGTTCCATCTGCTGTTGGATATAAATTCTCAGGTTCTCGGGGTTTTCCGTCCATACTTTATACCAGTTGGAGATGGCCATCATCTTGTCGATTTCCTCGAACAGCTCGCTGTACTGGCCGTTGGTGCGCGACAGGGATTGTTGCAGTTGTTCCACTCGGTAGGCCACGACCTGGCAGCCCGTGTTCACTTCGTTCAGCCGTACGGCGATTTCGTCCTTTTCCTGTTCTTTCAGGGCGATTTTTTCGTTGAGGGCGTTGATGTTGGACTGGTGGTAATTGAACGTGTCCAGTTCTTTCTGGGCGTCCTCGGCATCCACTCCCGTCTTTTCCATGAGCTGTTGCAACATGATGCGCCGCCCCTCGAAGTTCGTGCTGGCGGAACAGTCTTTGAAGGAACGGTCCAGGGCAACGAAGTCTTCCCAGTGCGCCACGTGATCCTGTAATATCTGTTTGTAAGTCTCCAAAGCCTGATGGCACATTTCGATGCGCCCTTCCTCTACGGCTTGCTCTCTTCTCAGCTCGTCCAAGAGGGATTGTTTGTGTTTCAGTTCCGTGGCGGCTTGTTCGAATTCGATTTTGATTTCTCCGATGAGTTTGCTTTGTTCCAGGAGCGTGTCGGAATGGTAGGGATGGTGAGTCGCGCCGCATACGCTGCAACTGACCCCCTCCTGCAAATCCTTCCGCAGTTGCATGACATCCTGGCTTTTGCTGAGGGTATAGGCGTATTTCAGTTCCTCGCATTGCCTTTGAAGTCCGGCCGTTTCCGGTTCCAGTTTGGCTATTTGCGCTTTCAGGGCATCATTATGATGGCGCATGCGCATGATTTCCTGGCTTTTCTCGTCTACGCGGTTGTATCCTTCCGCAATTTGTTTCCACAGCCGTGTGGCGTTCGTCAGCATTTCCTTTTTGCTTTTCAGGTCCATGGCCCGTTGCTGCAGGTTGTAGCTGTTCATGCCCACGATGCTTTTCTGGTGTACTTGCAACTCGCTTTGCAACGTGTTGATTTGTGCGTCGATGCCTTGTGAGGATAGGAACAGCTTGTTTAGTTTCTCGTCTTGTTCGTGCTGTTTTCTGAGTGTCCTTTCGAGCACGGTTTGCAACTGTTCTTTGCGTTTTTTACGGGATTGCAGGAAGTTCAGGCGTGTCTGTATGGCCTCCCCCTTTTCCAACATGCTTTGTAACGATTCCAAGTTCTGCAACTGCTGTTGTTGCTGTGCCGCTTGTTCCTTGTTCTTTTTTAGTTCTTCCGCTGTTTCTTTACCTTGTTTTTGTACTGTGGAGAGTGCTTGCTCGATTCGTTCTTTGTAGTCGGATAGTTCTTTCAGGTCGGCTTCGTGGAACCGCAAGGCGGCTTGCAGGCGGTAACCTTCGGCCAGCGTTTTCTGTATCTGTTGCAAGTTGTGCCATGCTTCCTGGTATTTCTTGTTTTCGGTTTCCGCCTTTTTTTGGTTTGCTTTGTCTGCCGATAAGGCTTCCGTCAGTTTTTCTGCATGCAAAGCACTGCCTTTGCGTATGAAGTGGAGGACGTTTTCTTTCGCCTTGATGCGTTGGTAGTTGCCTAGCACCGCTTCAAAAGTCTCAAAGCGTTCCAGTTCCCTGATTTCCTTCAGGTGGGCGTTGTAGTTCTTGTTGCTTTCGAAAAAGGCTTGCCTGTACTTTTCCAACGTGGCGTTCAGTTCCTTGAACTTGTGCAGCCATTCTTTCTGTGCTTGCAAGCCGTTCAGCGTTTGCGTGATGTTGGTCAGCTTGGTCTTGTAGAGCCTTATGCTGTCTTGTATGCGTTTCAGTTCGTTGGGATCGAGCACCTGTTCGCCGGCCTTTTGCCGTTTGGCTTCAGCCTGTGCGATTTGGCGGAACGTCCGCGTCACCTCTTCGGGCATGTCTGTACCGAACTTTTCGGTAAACCACTTTCGGGCGGTTTCTTCAGGGGTGAGGTTCGGGGTTGTAGTGGACGTGATGTCCGGGGAGACAGTCGGTACGGGCGAGTCAGGTTGCTCTATTTTTTCCGGGGCGGATTTTCGAAAAAACTTCATACGCTTGAATGCTTTTAATCTCGTGCAAAGTTAGAAATAAAAACGGATGCAAACTATATTCCGGCGTATTATCTCCGAGTCGTATGACAAGTTGTATGAAAAAAAAGTGTAATTTTGCGCAGGAATCATAAAAAGGATATAGAATATGGCTACGAAACCCGGAATACCTAAAGGTACACGTGATTTTTCGCCCGTGGAGATGGCGAAACGCAATTATATATTCGACACCATCCGAGGCGTTTACGCTTTGTATGGTTTTCAGCAAATCGAGACACCTGCCATGGAGAACCTCTCCACGTTGATGGGCAAATACGGCGAGGAGGGAGATAAACTGCTTTTCAAAATACTGAACTCCGGCAATTTTCTTTCCGGAATAGCGCCGGAAGAACTGGGCGAGGCGAACACGAACAAACTGGCGGCCCGTCTGTGTGAGAAAGGACTGCGTTACGACCTGACCGTACCTTTTGCCCGTTATGTGGTGCAGCACCGTGACGAACTGACCATGCCTTTCAGGCGTTACCAGATACAGCCTGTGTGGCGTGCCGACCGTCCGCAAAAGGGGCGTTACCGGGAGTTTTACCAATGCGATGCCGACGTGGTGGGTAGCGATTCTTTGCTGAACGAAGTGGAACTGATGCAGATTGTGGATACGGTATTCACCCAATTCGGTATACGGGTGTGCATCAAACTGAACAACCGCAAGATTCTGACGGGTATTGCCGAGATGATCGGAGCGGCGGACAAGATTGTGGACATCACCGTGGCCATCGACAAATTGGATAAGATAGGGCTTGACAATGTGAATGCCGAACTGAAGGCCGGCGGTCTCAGTGACGAGGCCGTGGCCCGTTTGCAGCCCATCATCAGTCTGAGCGGAACGAACAAGGAGAAGCTGGCCGTGATGAAGGACGTTCTGGCCGAGAGTGAGACCGGTTTGAAGGGCATTGCGGAATGTGAGTTCGTACTCGACACATTATCGGCTTTAGGACTGCGGAACGCGATGGAACTGGATTTGACTTTGGCCCGGGGGCTGAACTATTACACCGGTTGCATTTTCGAGGTGAAAGCTTTGGATGTGGAAATCGGCAGCATCACCGGAGGAGGCCGTTACGATAACCTGACAGGTATATTCGGTATGCCGGGAGTGAGCGGCGTGGGCATCTCGTTCGGGGCAGACCGCATCTTCGACGTGCTGAACCAACTGGACCTTTATCCGAAGGAGACTGTCACGGGCACGGAGTTGCTTTTTGTGAATTTCGGCGCGGCCGAGGCGGCTTATTGTTTGCCCGTCATGGCGCAGGCGCGTCAGGCCGGAGTGCGTTGCGAGATTTATCCCGACAGTGCCAAGATGAAAAAACAGATGAGTTATGCCAATGCCAAGGCGGTGCCTTTCGTGGCGATAGTCGGTGAGAATGAAATGAACGAGGGGAAGGTCACACTGAAAAATATGGCGACGGGAGAACAGTTGCTCCTGACGCCGGACGAGATGATAAATATCATTAAAAAATAATCCTTCGGGGTACAACTTAACGGCCTTTGTTGTTACTTTATAGTCAAACAGCAAAGGCCGTTTTTTATAACCTTTAAAGAAAGGAGATGCCTATGAAAACAAAGTTTACTTTCTTGTGTTGCTTGGCTATGGTGTGGTGCGCTTCGCTGGCAGCTCAGACAGAGTTTTCCAAGACGGGGACATGTTGGTATGTGCCGTATTGGTATTACCGATGGTTAGGACCTCACTACTCTAACAGTAAGACTAATTGTTACTATTTGGGAGACGATACGTTGTTGGCAGGACAAACGTGGAAGAAGTTATATGTCAATGAACGGCTTTGCGGTGCGTTTCGTGAACAAGAATCCAAGGTCTGGTTTACTCCTTTGGATGAATATGTAGAGTCGGAGTATGCTCCTCGGTTGCTGTATGACTTTTCCATGCAGGCCGGTGACAAGTTCTATCGTACGGAATACGATGAGGTGGGCATGTTCCGTAATGCGGAGGAGGCTGCGGCTTTGGGATTGAGCTTGGACGGGATGGAAGAGATGGTGGTAAAGTATGTGGATACGATAGGAGGGCGGCGTGTGCTAACCATTGCGCGGAGCAGTAGGTTGGCGGACGAAGAAAAGTGGATAGAAGGCATTGGGAGCGAAGAAAGTTTTTTTGAGCATTGGCGTCCTCGGCCGACCGATGGCTCATCGTCCCTGCAGTACCTTTTGCACGTTGTGTCGGACGATGGTAAAACTTTGTATTTCAATGGGGAAATAGCAGATGGAAAATCCCCGTCCATGCTTTCGGAGGACATGAAGTGGTACGAATCATCTGGGCAGGGCCCTGTTGTACGCTCACCGGAAAACAAGGGGATAGAGGGGAGTTTCACGCTTTCCTCAATGAGTTTGCAGGAAATCAACGGGAAAATTTATTATTTGGAGGGGGACGGTTATCCTCATTATCCCGAGGTGGTGGAATTATTGTACGACTTCACGTTGCAAGAAGGTGATTTCGTGGCGGTATTGAAGTCTTGGGAATGGATAACACAAACTGAATACTGGCCGCCGCGTGTGACTTTGGATACGCTGTATGTAGAGAAAGTGGATTCGGTCGTGTACGAGGGGGTGAAGCGCAAGCGTCTTTTTTTGGTCGGAAAGGATGATGATGTGTGGGTGGAAGGTATTGGTTCATTGAATGGTTGGGACATGTTTTTGCCATGGCGTCAGATAGAGGACGGAAAGGAAATTGCCGGTCGTCTGACTTGTTGTTACCGTGGTGACGAATGCCTGTACCTTCATCCCGATTATTGGGACTGTACCACTCTGAAAGGAGAAAGCGTGCGCTCAGCCAAGAGTGGCCTGTTGGATGTCCGTGTGTCGGATGGTACGGCTGCCTTCTATTGGACGGGCAGCAGACGGGCAGACAGGCTTTACGTGTATGCGGCTGACGGCGGTAAGGTGGCAGATATCCGCATGAATGGAGGGACAGTCGAAATACGTGGACTGAAACCCGGAATATATTATTACCGTTTGGAATTGAAAGATACGGAAGAGGCTGTAGCCGGCAAATTGCTGGTTAGATAGATGTGCAACTTAAAGACAGAATAAAATGATGGGCAAGCGATTGGTATTGTCGGCGGTTTGTTTATGGGGGAGTCTGATGTCGGTTTTCTCACAGGACGCCAAAGCTTTCGATGCCGACAGCTTTAATGTGGCTGTGACGTATATGATGCCGGTATCTTATCCGGCACGTACGCTTTCATACGGTTACGGAGTGGCATTGCGTAATGATTCCGCTTTTGTGTATTTGCCTTATATGGGAAGGGTGTACCAACCGGCAATGAACGACGACGGTCTGCGTTTCGCCCTTCCGGCGAAGGATGTCAAGACCCGTGACGTGGGCGACAAGGGGAAGCGTGTGGAGTTCAGCGTGCGCAAGGTGCCGGTGGTGTATAAGTTTACCGTGACGGGATACGGGAGCGGAAGGGCGGATATTATCTTGATTCCGAGTAATGCGCAGAGTATTTCGTACAGCGGCTATTGGGACGAGGAAAATCAACCCTGAAAATGAGCGGGTTAAGTGCGCTGTTTCAATCTGCGCCAAACGATTTTCCAATCTCAGCCGAATGATTTTTCATTTGGCTGAGATTGATTTTCGGTTCTCAGCCGGAACTTTTGAAGAGGACTTCTGGCCGTGTTCGGGATGAGGCCGAATGGCGCGGGGCAGGCAGGTGGAAGGCGGGAGACGGTCTGCCTTTTGTTTTAGCTCCTGCTTGAAAGTTATGGTGTGGTTTTCTACTGTCCCTGCCGGATTCTTCTTAACTTTGCGTTTGAAGAACAAGACAAAAGGGAAAAATATGAAGACGGAAATGGAAAAGATGCGCAGCGGGGAACTTTATTGCTTCGCCGCGCCGGAGTTGCAAGAGAGTTTCGAGCGTGCTGCCACGTTGTGTGCCCGAATGCGGACGATGACCGTGTACGACGGGAATTACCGGAAGACGATAGAAGACCTGATACCAGGCATACCGTCCACTTCTGTGGTTAACCCTCCTTTCCAATGCGACCATGGCACGGGCATCGTGCTGGGCGAAAATGTGTTTGTGAATTATAATTGCGTGATGCTTGATGCCGGTTACATCCGCATCGGGAGGAATACGAAGGTGGGGCCTTGTTGCCAGTTTTACACGCCCCAACATCCTATTGATTACATGGAACGGCGCGAACCGAAAGAAACTGCCTATCCCATTACCATCGGCGAAGACTGTTGGTTGGGCGGCGGCGTGGTAGTTTGTCCGGGAGTGACCATCGGGAATCGCTGCGTCATTGCTGCCGGTAGCGTGGTGGTGAAAGATATTCCCGACGATTCCCTTGCGGCAGGCTGCCCGGCCATAGTAAAGAAAAGGCTGAACGGGAAAGCCGGTGTTGTAGAACAATGAAATGCTTGTAGACTATGGTTTGTCAAGAAATCAAGGACTTTTTGGCGGCGCATGCCGATGCTCGGTATGCTGCTTTTGTGACTTCGTTGATGCCTGGTGCCCGCCCCGTGGTAGGTGTGCGTCTGCCCGTGCTGCGGGCATTGGCCAAAGAGATTACCAAGGGAGATTGGCGTACTTATTTGGAGGAGGCTGTAGACGACACGTTCGAAGAAGTCATGTTGCAGGGTTACGTGACGGGGGCAGCTCGGATGCCATTTGAGGAGCAGATGGAACGCATGACAGCCTATGTGCGTAAAATCAACGATTGGGCTTTGTGCGATTCCCCTTGTTCGGGATTCAAGTTCGTGCGAAAACACCGTGAGGAGGTGTGGGCATTCTTGCAGCCTTATTTATATAGCGGGGAAGTATTTTCCCAACGTTTTGCCGTAGTGATGCTTTTGGCACATTTCGTCACGGACGATTTTATCGACCGCGTGCTGGAGGCCTGCGCGGCAGTACGTCCAAATGGGTATTATGCGTCCATGGCGGTAGCATGGGCGGTGTCTGTCTGCTTTGCCAAATATCCAGAGAAGACGCGTCCGTTGTTGGCCGAAGGACGGTTGGACGACGAAACGCAGAACAAGGCCATACAGAAAATCGTGGATTCCTTCCGCGTGGCGGAGTGGGATAAATCTTGGGTGCGTACGCTCCGTCGTCCTAAGGTGCGGAAATCTTAAACGGGAAATAAGCAAACTGAAATCGGAAAAATGAAACTGAAAATGATAATCGGCGGCTTGGCGGCTGCCGTAGTGGTCTTGACGGGTGGTTACGACCGTCTGCGTGATTATGTGGAACTGTGGACGGGAGACAGATTCTTACCGGAGACAACGAACGGGCAGGTTTTCGGTAGCAGTCCTTCGTCCGGCACGGAGGATATGGAACCGGGATTGCCGGAATTGGTCCGGGAACGAAACAGCCAAGTGATTCGCCATACGGGTTATACGGTTTCCTATAATGCGGAGACCAAAATACCGAACTGGGTGGCCTGGACATTGACGCCCGAACGTTTCGAGGAGACGGTAAGCCGTTACGACAAATTCCTGCCCGACCCCGAAGTGGCTAATCCCGTGACGACGGAAGACTACAAACGCTCGGGCTATGACCGCGGACATCTTTGTCCGGCGGCAGACAACAAATGGAACGAACAAGCCATGCGCGAAAGCTTTTACATGACGAATGTTTGTCCGCAAGACCATAACCTGAACCGGGGCGACTGGAAAGAATTGGAAGAAGCTTGTCGCGACTGGACGATGGAAAACGGGAGGCTGTATGTGGTGGCTGGGCCTGTTCTCTACCGTGGACAGCATCGGCATACCGGCCAAAGCCGGGTTACGGTGCCCGAGGCTTTCTATAAGGTTGTGTTTTGTCCGGAGCCGTTGAAGGCCATCGGCTTTATCTATAAGAATAAGTCGGGCAACCGTCCGCTTGATGCGTATGTCAATTCGGTGGACGAAGTGGAACGCATCACGGGGATAGATTTTTTCCCGTCTTTGCCGGACAGTGTGGAAGAGGCCGTGGAAGCTGTTTACGACCTCGAAGAGTGGCAGATGCCGGAACGTTGACCGTTCAGGTTCGTGGTTTGAGTTTCTTGCGGCGGTGTTCGCGAAACAGGACTAAAAGCTGTTGGAACAGGAACAATGCCCAGAACATGCAAAAGAAACATACGCCGGAGATGGCACTGTCTATTCCCAACGGAGCAAAAGGAATGGCGCAGAAAGAATACAACAGGCAATAAGTCAGAAGCTTGTGCTCGCGGGAGATGCGCCATAGCCGTTTCCGTTTTTTCCGTGAAGACAAGAAATAAATGGTGAGCAGGGTGGCGAACATGAACACTTTGGTCTCCCACAGTTGGGTGAAACCGTCCGCCGTTTGGGAAGACAAGGCGGTCAGGTCGCTCCATGATGACTGTTTCCAGAAGGTGGACTGTAAAAGGCAGAGCGTGGTGCCGATGGCAAAACCTATGACCATGGGCCAGCAGGCCAGGCGAAACAGCCGGTCGCGCTGCAAATAGGACAGTGTGAGAAAACTGGCGCAGAGCGGAATCGTGATGCTGTCGTGCGTATAGCTGCAAAAGATACCCATCAACAACATCAGGAAGTAGCCGTATTTGAAATTTTTATTGGAAATACGGGTATATTGCGAAATGAAGAACGGGACGATGCAAGTGGACGAGAGGGTCATGACGGCTGTCTCGTCGCGGTTGAAGAACTCGTGCGAATCCGGACAGAACAGCAGGACAAACATGGCCGTGCAAAGAACACCGGCGGCACTTTGGGTGGAGCGGGCGATGTGGCCGGTCAGATAGACCAATAGCGTAAACAGCAACGCAGACAACGGATTGATGATTTCCGGCTGCCAGATATAGCCTCCCGTTTTGGGGAGGAAAGCCAGTACGGAAAGGATTATGAGGAATACGGCAAGATAGGTCAGTCGTAGCTTCATCGTTTGTTGCTTTCTGCAAAATTACGGAATATTGTCGGATTTAGCGAATAAAACGGGCGGATTAATGCTTTTTCCTGTATCTTCCCGGAGACATTCCTTTCTCTTTTGTAAATACTCTCACGAAATGGGGGACATCCTGAAATCCCACCAAATAGCAAATCTCGGATACGGAGTTTTGTGAATGCGTCAGCAGGTTGCATGCGGTGTCCAACCGGTATCGTGTGACGAACTGTGAAAAGGTCATGCCTTTGTGACGTTTGAAGTAGGAACAGAAGGCGGAGCGGTTCATTCCTATTTCGGTTGCGATGTCGTCTAATGAAATCGGATGGATATAGTGAGCCATGACGTAGGCGCAGATTTGCTGCATGCGCCGCACGTCACGTTCTATCCGCATGGGTTTGCCGACGAATGTGTAGTCTGATGCCGTGAAGAGGATGGGAAGCAACCGGAACATTTCGCATAACCTTCCTAATTCGTCCAATCCATCCATCTTGGTCAGTGCGTGGCGGATAAGACGTGAGCTTGCCGTTCCGAATGTCAATGCTTCGGTCGGGAAGGTCATTCCGGCAAGCCGGTTCCGTAATTCCGGGAAAGTTTCCATACAATTCAATACAAAGGAATGTTTGAAGGCCACCATCCGGTAGTGGACGTGCCCTTTCTCGTCGGCGGACGACGGGGAATAGTTCCAATGGTGGTGCATGGAAGGAGGTATTAAAGTTACATTTCCTTCAGTAAAAGGCAGTAAAGTGTCGCCGGCCATTCTTGCTCCGCGTCCTTGCACCACATAGTACAATTCCCAAGCATCATGCCGGTGCAACTTTGCCTCGAGTCTCGTGTCTATATGTTGGTCTATGAAAAAGAAAGAATGATTTTCCGTTTCCGGTAATTCATACGGGATTACCACATTTTCCATATCTGAGATTTTTGTATATGCAAATGTACGACAATTATTTGATACGATAAGGCAAAATCTCTACAATAAAGAACGCTATCTTTGCCATTGTTAATGACAAATAAGTTCAACCTATAAACGAATGACACTATGGATTTTTACGAAGTATTGGAAAAACGTCGCACGTATCGCGATTTCTCAGACCGGGAAGTGAGCGACGAGGTTCTCAAAAGAGTTATCGGTTCGGCATTCAAAGCTCCAACCAACGATCATTTGCGCCAGCTTGAGTTTGTCGTTGTGCGCGGCCGTGAGAACATTGCCAAGGTGATTGCCCCGCTTGCCAAGAACATGGTCGCGTTTAAGGAGCTTGTGTTCGAGGTGGATGAGTCGGGCGACAAGGATAAGATGGCGATGTTTGCCGACGCACTGCCCAAACAACAGAAAATGTTGATGGAGAGCGGGCTGCTTATTATCCCTTTCTTCCGTCAGCAGACACATCCACTGTTGAAGCCCGTGGAACAGAGTTCACTTAATTACTTTGCCTCGGCTTGGTGCGCGTTGGAAAACATGTTGCTTGCTGCTACCAGCGAAGGGCTTGGGGCTGTATTCCATATTCCCGTGGGCGACGAGGCAGACAAGATAAAGGAAATAGTGAAAGCTCCGGAAGGTTACGAGTTCACTTGTTTGCTGGCTATCGGATATCCTGCAAAGGGTGCTTTCCTTCCTAAACAAAAGGAAATCCGTATCGAAGACAGGATACATGCGAATGCCTGGTGATAATCGTTGAACGAGACGGGACTTTCAACTGTTAAGTATTTGGTTATTGAACACACTTGTGTGACATAAAGCCACAGAAGTAAGGTTGGCAGAAAGTCTGCCGTTTTTCGGGGGTGCGCGCAGTGAAAGTGTGCCAAAGTGTCAGTCCTGAAGCTTTGGCATGTTTTTCGTATGGATTGGAGTAGAATTTTTAAAATGTACAACTATAAAATTTATCCATTATGAGCATTAAACCATTAGCAGACCGTGTGCTGATTGAACCGGCTCCGGCAGAGACGAAGACAGTAGGTGGCATTATCATTCCCGACACCGCCAAGGAAAAACCGTTGCAAGGTACTATCGTTGCAGTGGGTAAAGGTACGAAAGACGAAGAGATGGTCTTGAAGGAAGGCGATACCGTGCTGTACGGTAAGTATGCCGGTACGGAACTGGAATTCGAAGGCAAGAAATATTTGATTATGCGACAGAGCGACGTGGTGGCTGTGTTGGCATAATTTTTCGTTTTATACATTAATATATAATAGACAAAAGAAAGGAATAGAATCATGGCAAAAGATATTAAATTCAACATAGAAGCCCGTGAACTGATGAAGAACGGCGTGGACCAGTTGGCCAATGCGGTAAAGGTTACTCTCGGCCCGAAAGGACGTAACGTCATTATCGAAAAGAAATTCGGTGCGCCGCATATTACGAAAGACGGTGTGACCGTAGCCAAGGAGATCGAGTTGGCCGATGCGTTTGAAAACGCAGGTGCGCAGTTGGTCAAGAGCGTGGCCAGCAAAACGGGTGACGATGCCGGTGACGGAACGACCACGGCTACCGTATTGGCGCAAAGTATTGTGAGCGTGGGCTTGAAGAACGTGGCTGCCGGTGCGAACCCGATGGACTTGAAACGCGGTATCGACAAGGCCGTGGCCAAAGTCGTAGAGCACATCAAAGGCCAGGCTGAACAGGTGGGCGATGATTACAACAAGATAGAACAAGTGGCTACCGTCAGTGCCAATAATGACCCGGAAATCGGGAAACTTTTGGCCGAAGCCATGAAGAAAGTCAGCAAGGACGGTGTGATTACCATCGAAGAAGCCAAGGGACGCGACACTACTATCGGTGTGGTGGAAGGCATGCAGTTCGACCGTGGCTACTTGTCGGCTTATTTCGTGACCGATACGGAGAAGATGGAGTGCGTGATGGAGAATCCTTACATCTTGATTTACGACAAGAAGATTTCCAACTTGAAGGATTTCCTGCCTATCCTCGAACCGGCAGTGCAGAGCGGTCGCCCGTTGTTGGTGATTGCCGAAGACGTAGACAGCGAGGCGTTGACTACTTTGGTGGTGAACCGTCTGCGTAGCCAGTTGAAGATTTGTGCCGTGAAAGCTCCGGGCTTCGGCGACCGTCGCAAGGCCATGTTGGAAGATATTGCCGTGCTGACGGGCGGTGTGGTCATCAGCGAAGAGAAGGGCTTGAAGTTGGAGCAGGCTACCATCGAAATGTTGGGTACTTGCGACAAGGTGACTATCTCTAAGGATAACACGACCATCGTTAACGGTCACGGACAGAGCGAGCTCATCAAGGATCGTGTCAATCAGATTAAGAATGAGATTGCCAACTCTACCAGCGACTACGACAAAGAGAAGTTGCAGGAGCGTCTGGCTAAGTTGAGCGGTGGTGTGGCTGTGCTCTATGTCGGTGCGCCGAGTGAGGTGGAAATGAAAGAGAAGAAAGACCGTGTGGACGACGCCTTGTGCGCAACGCGTGCAGCTATTGAGGAAGGTATCATTCCGGGTGGCGGTGTGGCATATATCCGCGCCATCAAGGCTTTGGAAGGCTTGGAAGGTGCCAATGCAGATGAAACCACAGGTATCAATATCGTAAAACGTGCCATCGAAGAGCCTCTTCGTCAGATTGTGGAGAATGCAGGTTTGGAAGGTTCGGTGGTTGTAGAGAAAGTACGCCAGGCTGAAGGCGACTTCGGTTACAATGCCCGTGAGGACAAATACGAGAACATGAAAGCCAGCGGTATCATCGACCCGGCCAAGGTGACTCGTGTGGCTTTGGAGAATGCCGCTTCTATTGCCGGCATGTTCTTGACTACCGAATGTGTCATCTGCGACAAGAAGGAAGAAAAAGCCGATATGCCGATGGGTGCTCCCGGAATGGGGGGCATGGGCGGCATGATGTAAGCCGGACAGTTTACGGAAACCTATTATAATGTGAAAGGGAGAATGCTCACGATGGGGTATTCTCCCTTTTTTATATTTCACCTATAGCAACGGTAGGAACGGTGTGTCGCCGAGGGCGTGGAAAGAAAAAGGACCCGTTTTTCCGGTCTTCTGCGAAAAACTTTATATCTTTGCCCGTACGAAGGCTGGGGACGGGTAGGCATGGCCAATCGGGAAACGGTATTTTCATGCGTCTTTGTACTCGTCTTCCATGGTTAGGGTTTTCCAAATAAAAATGAATATAATATGGGATTGGGAAAATGGATAGGCAGTGCGATGGGATTCATGACGATGGGCCCGTTGGGTGCACTGGCCGGTTATTTTATCGGTTCGTGGTTTGACAAGCAGGCTGTAGGCATGCAAGAGGATTTGCAAGCGGATGAGGCGGGGCGAGCCCGCTATGAACAGGGGCAGCGAAACAGCTTTTTGTTTTCGATGTTGGTGATGGCCTCTTACGTGATACGGGCAGACCGGAAAATCATGCACAGCGAAATGGAATTCGTCCGTCGTTTCCTCCGTGCGAATTTCGGGGAGAGCGCGGTCGAAGAGGGGGAACAAATCTTGCTGAAACTCTTCGATGAGGCCAAACGGTTGGATGGTGTGTCTCCAGTGGCGTTCCGGAATATGATTTTCGATTGCGGCAGACAGATTGCTGCACATCTGAACTACGGCGAGCGATTGCAGTTGTTGAATTTCTTGGTAAGGATTGCACAAAGCGACGGGAACGTATGTGCGGAAGAGATAACGGCGTTGCGTGAAGTGGCTTTGGCCATGGAGTTGTCTGCCGGAGAGGTGGATTCTATGCTCAACTTGAAAGGCGAATCTTTGGCAGATGCCTATAAAGTACTGGAAATAGAGCCGTCGGCCACGGACGAAGAGGTGCGTAAGGCTTTCCGCAAATTGGCTCTGAAACATCATCCCGACCGCGTGGCGACGTTAGGAGAAGATGTGCGGCGGGCTGCGGAAGAGAAATTCCAGCAAATCAACAATGCGAAAGAACGTATTTACAAAGCAAGAGGTATGAAATGATTAACCTGATAAGCAATATAGGATGAAACTAAAGCGAATTTTGATTTTTTGTGTATGGGGACTTGTGATGGCGGCATCGGTAGGTGCCCGGTCTTTGGAACGTATTACTCCGGGGCAGGAATGGCCGGATCGGAAAGGGGAACACATCAATGCCCACGGGGGCGGTCTGTTGTTCCATGAAGGCAAGTATTATTGGTATGGCGAGAACCGGCCTGCACGCGGGTTTACCACCGAAGTGGGCGTAGAGGTTTATTCTTCTTCCGATCTGGTGAATTGGGAAGACGAAGGAGTGGCTTTGGCTGTTTCCGAGGAATCCGGGCATGACATAGAACGGGGCTGTATCATGGAGCGTCCCAAGGTGGTACGCAATCCTAAAACAGGGAAATTTGTCATGTTGTTCCATCTGGAACTGAAAGGGAAGGGCTATGCGGCCGCCCGTGTGGGCTTTGCCGAGAGCGATTCTCCGGTGGGGCCGTTTCGGTTTATCCGTTCTTTGCGCCCGAATGCGGGCAAATGGCCGACGGACTTTTCGCGCCGTGACATCCGAAAAGCTAAGAAACTGAAGGAAGCGGACTATAAGGAATGGTGGACACCGGAGTGGCGTGAGGCGATTCGTGAGGGTTTGCTTTTGGCGCGCGACGTACCGGGCGGACAGATGAGCCGGGACATGACCGTGTACGTGGACGATGACGGTAAAGCCTATCATATTTATTCGGCAGAGGAGAACCTGACGTTGAACTTGGCTGAACTGACGGACGATTATTTAGACTATACCGGACGGTATGTACGTATCGCGCCGGGCGGGCAGAACGAGGCTCCGACCATTTTTAAGCGTGACGGCGTGTATTGGATGATTACGAGTGGCTGTACGGGTTGGACACCGAATGAAGCCCGCATGTTCAAGGCCGCTTCTTTGTGGGGGCCATGGGAGCAGCTTCCTTCTCCTTTTGTTGGGAAAGATGCCAAAAAGTCTTTCCATACGCAAGGCACGTATATTTTTAAGGTGGAAGGCATGGAGGACGGTTTTGTGTTCATGGCCGACCGTTGGAATCCGCAGAGCCTGAAAAATTCCCGTCATATATGGTTGCCGATAGATTTTGAAGCCGACGGTACGCCGGTCATCCGTTGGGTGGACAGTTGGTCACCGAAAGAGTGGAAGTCGATTCGTTAGGAAAGTGCGGTCAATGTTGGTCGGCTTAAACGAATGAAGTGGAAAATAATGGTTCATTGTCTGTGAATGCAGATGATGGACCATTGATTTTTAATTAAAATTTATTCTTAGATAAAAAAATAGAATATTTATTGTTTGTTTTTTGTGTGATTTATTATATTTGTAGGGTATTAACTAAAAATATTGGACTATGAGAACAAGTAATTTTTTTATGGGATGTGCTTTGGCTGTTATGGCTTTGGTTGTAGGATGTCAATCAGAAGAACAAGTTTCGGAAAACAGCGTAAAAGAAGAGGTAAGAGAGGATGGTTTTGATGAAATTGCTTTTATGAATAAGGTTAAGTTTAAGTCTTTGGTTGATGAGCACCCAGATAAAAGGGCACCGAGCGCTACAGTCAATCCCAAAGATTTGAAATTTTTAAATCTTGTAAGTGTGAAATTGGCTCGTAAGAAACTTGACTGTAAAAGTGGTTTCGGTTTATGTGATTTTAAGTTTTTTCCGAAAAATACGACTGTGAAGGTAGCCGAAAAAGCTATATTCCCAGGCGAATATTTGGTAGAGTTAAAGGAGGATACGTTGAATTCCCGTTATTATATGGAGCTGTTGTTGGATGAAGAGTTTCCTGATGGATTTGATAAGAATGATGCTTGTTTGATAGTTGATGATGACCTTTATTGGGTGAATGATCCCGTAACGGTGCAGGATATGGAAGATTTGTTGAATTCAGATAAAATGTATGAGGAAATGAATCGGAGGATTGAATATTTATTTGAAACAGGACAAATAGGAGCCGGTAATATTCCTTTTATTGATTCTTTAGGTCAACATGGTGGGTATGTTATCGAAGTTGTAGGAAAACCTGTGGATAGACCTTGAGGCAAAGTACCTATTAAAGAGAATGCGATGAGAAAGTTAAGTCTGATTTTATTTTTGAGTTTGTTCGGCTTTCAGCTTTATGGCCAGGTTGTGAATTTAGGAGACGCAGAGTTGGCTACAAAAATCAAGAAATCTACGAAGCCCTATAAAGTAGTATATATCCTTTGCGACTATTGCGAGCCTTCTTTGGTGCTTTATCCTCAAATCTATAAGCTGCTTTCGGGACGCAAGGATGTGGACTTTTATCCTATTTGTGCACAGAGCAGTGCGGAGGTGGAAGCTTACATGGAAAACCATAAAGTTGGAGGCCCCATTTATGTGGTTAATCAAAACCGGAAGAGAAAATGGTATGCCATTATTGATTTCTACAATCCGATAAGTGCAGCAAGCGATTATCTGACAAAATTCTTAGGGATAGATGCCGATAAGATGGGTGCTTCCAGTTTTGTGGTATTGAATGAGAAAAATAAAGTGATAGCCCAAACGACTTATGAAACAGAAGATAACTCTTGTTTGAATATACTAAAAAAGGCGATAAGGTAATAACCATTCCTGTATATGAGATAAGCCGGTATACCAATAGCTGCACGATTCGGATATTCGTGCAGCTATTTTTATTCGCGGTAGCTTCTTGCTTCTTATTTAAACTTTTTCAATTTCTTCGTCATTGCCGCCATGGTTTTGGGGTCGGATGTGGTGTCAAGCACTTTTTGGGCTTCGGCCAACAAGGCCGGGCGGTGTTCAAGTTGTTTCAGCGTCAGTGTAGGGACGGGACGCGTACGGAGGTCATTCACCGCAATGCTCAGCTCGGACCATGCTTCCAACCGTTCCCGTTCGGCCTGCGTGATGTGCATGACAGAGCCGTGGCGCGGGGTGAAGTCGCCGTGGGTCTTCGTGTTTTGCACGAATGTGAAGTCTTTCAGGTTCGTGCTCTTGCAGAATTGGTAGAAACCCTGTGCGTAGCAATCGTACATCAGGACATACTCGTCCGAACCGATGAGGGGGAACACACTGGAACCTTCCACCGGATATTGCCCCTCTTTTTGTAGGTGCCGCCATTCGATGGTGTAAGGGCCGGTGGGTCGGGGTGCAGTGGCACGCATCACGCCCTGCCGCGTGCGGAATCCTTTGTTCATGACCGAGCGGCCCTCGTCTTTGAAGAACAGCACGTATTCTTTCGCTTTCGGGTTATACACGATGTCCCCGTCTATGGCGGCCGTACCGAAGTCGAACAGCAGTTTCGGCTCCGTGATGTCCGTGAAGTCTTCGTTCACGTAAGAGTAGAACAGTTTGAAGTAAGGCTGTTTGAAGTTCGGGTCTTCCGTGGGATACTCCCAGTCGTGCCGTCCGATGGAGTAATAAATCATATATTTCCCGGCCTCGTCGTCCCAGATGATTTGAGGCGCCCAAACGGCGTGCAGGTTTTTGCGGTCGAATCCCGTCAGGTCGGGGAAACGGGTGGGGAAGTCGATGGCCGTGTGTTGCCAATGGATGAGGTCGGTGCTCTTCATCAGGATGAGTCCGTCGTTGCTTTGCCAACCCTCGTCCGAGCGCATGTCCGTCATGACCATATAAAATGTTTTCCCGTCCCGGCCTCTTGTGATGTACGGGTCCCGTATGCTTTTCTTCAGGGCGATGGTGTCCGAGGCCACGACCGGACGCCCTTGGTTGAGGGACGTGTAGTTATATCCGTCGTCGCTCAAGGCATAACGTACTTGTTCGCCGTAAGGGGAATTGTTGGAGAAGAAGGCGAAGAGGTAACTGCTGTAAGGAGAAGGCTCGGTCGTTTGTGCGAACACTGGTGTCATGGCTCCGAGGGTGGCGGCTAACATGCCGGTCATCATTCGTTTTTTGAGTTTCATGATTAGGTAATGTTTGAGTTATGTTGTATATGTGCGGGCAAAGATAGGCAGAATCGGCCGATAAAGGAAGTTTTTACAGGGGCTTTTCGCACGGTGTGGCGAGAATGTGGCATTTTTTGCGTTATGCCTGATTGCCCGTTTCGTCTTTTTTTTGTCACTTTGTGACCGATACAATGAAAACTAATCAATGTGATGAAAAGAAATTTTTTTTGTGGGATGCTGGCGGTTCTGGCGGCCGGACAGGCAAGTGCCGATGTCGTGCCGGAACAAGTCAGTTGTGTGGTGAAGCCTTTGTATGGGTATAGACAAGACCGTTCGCCGGGACGTATCGTTGCCGTGCGGTTGAAAGGCCCCGAATTGAAAGGTGAAGTCCGTGTGGATGTGGCGTACAAGAAACTGAAGGAGACTTCTACCTTCCGTGTCGATGCGAAGGATTCGGCGGAGGTGGAAATCATGTTGCCTTCCGCCTTGCCTATGGACAAGGCCGCGAACGTTTCGCTGACGGTGTGCGGAACGGAAAAGAAAGTGAAGACGAAAGTCACCGTGGAGCCGATGCGGCATTGGACGGTGTACCTTTACAACCATTCGCACGTGGACATCGGTTACACGAACACGCACAAAAACGTGGAGATGTTGCACAAGACGAACGTGTGGGAAGGCATGAAACTGGCCCGGGAAACAGCCGGACATGTGGACGGTGCACGCTTCGTGTGGAATCCCGAGGTGACTTGGCCGATTGAACGCCTGTGGATTTCAGAACCGGAGAAACGGGATGAGGTCATTGCGGCTATCAGGCGCGGCGACCTTTGTGTGGATGCCAGTTATGTGAACCTGAATACGAGCATTTGTTCGGATGAAGAATTGTTTCATGTATTCAAGTTCTCGCGCGAGTTGCAACGGTTGTCCGGCGTGCCTGCCGATGTGTTCCAACAGTTCGACATCCCCGGCATTTCCTGGGGACTGGTTCCGGTCATGGCACAGGAGGGCATCAAGTACGTCATCTCGTGGCCGAACACCGACCGGGGCGGCAACGCACACTCTCGGAATATAGACGGCATGCCTTTCTGGTGGGTAGGCCCCGACGGCCATTCCAAAGTGTTGTTCCTGCAACCGGGCAAGTATTCCAACAGCGGCAGCATGGACAAGGGGAACACGACCGGGCGGCCTTGGTTCGGCCAACGTGACCCGCGTAAGGTTCCGGCGCGCATCCGGATGGGGAGTGCCAATGTAGACTTTACGGGCAAGCTCGTGGAGTTGGAACGTAACCATTACCCCCTCGATTTCATCGTACTCTCTTGGACATTGTGGGACAACAGTCCGGTGGATGCCGATGTCCCCTACGCCGTGAACGAATGGAACAAGAAATATGCTTATCCGAAGATTGTCATCAGCGGCGGGCATGAAATCATGGCGCGGTTGGAAAAAGATTATGGCGACCGCCTGCCGACCGTGACGGGAGACTATACGGAATACTGGACCGACGGGTTGGGTACGGCTGCCAGGCTGGCGGCCATTAACCGCCGGAACAAGGAGAGAATCACGCAGGCGGAGACCGTGTGGTCGATGCTGGCAGGGGGAGCTTGTGCCCCGCGTGCCGATTTCGATGAAGGTTGGCGTTATATCATGATGGGTTCGGAACATACTTGGGACTTCGAGAATCCGTGGGAGCCTTATTTCCATGAAGCCATCGGAAAGGTGAAACAATCTTATTTCCAAGAAGCGGAAGCCCGTTCGATGGCCTTGTTGGACGAGGCATTGGGATTGGCCACGGACAAGTCCAATGGAGCGTTGGGGCCGCGCGAAGGGCCGTCGAACGGCGGTATCGCCGTACTCAACACGCAGTCGTGGCCGCACGGCGGGTTGGTGACGCTGATGGCCTCCGAGAGCCAGAAAGGCAACAAGGTGGTGGATGATGAGGGGAACGCCGTGCCTTCGCAACGTTTGTCTACCGGCGAACTGGTGTTCTGGGCTTCGGACGTGCCCGCTCTGGGCTCGCGTCATTATCGTGTGGTGGAAGGCGATGCCGTGCCGGGCGATGCCTGTAGGGTGGAAGGCTACACGTTGGACAACGGTTGCGTGCGTGTCACGATAGACGGCAAGACGGGAAATATCGCGGCCTTGACCCGTGCCGGAGAAGATTACAATTATATCGACGCGTCGGTGGACGGGGGTGCCAATTCGTGCAGTTGGCTGCCGGCCAACGAAAACAAGCCCGAGGCCGACAAGGTGCAGGCCGTCACGGTGACCGAGCAAGGCGGCTTGGTGGTGGAATTGAAAGTGGAATCCACGATGAAAGGCTGCCGTTCGGTGACGCGTACTGTCCGTCTGGTGGCCGGACAACCGTGGGTGGAGACCACCAACGTGGTAGACAAGTTGCCGTTACTGGACAAAGACGGCATACATTTCGGTTTCGGTTTCAACGTGCCGCAGGGCGTGACGAAGGTGGACATCCCTTGGGGCGTGATGGAAATGGAGAAAGACCAATGGCCGCAGGCCAACCGCAACTGGATAGCCCTGCAACGTTGGTTGGACGTTTCTAACGACACGCACGGCGTGACTTGGTGTGCCTTGGACGCCCCCTTGTTCGAGTATGGCGACCGCACGGCCAACATTTCGTTGGGATGGGGCGGACAAGGACCTTGGCTGACCAAGTTGGAACCGTCTTCCACGGTGTATTCATGGGCGATGAACAACCATTGGCACACGAATTTCCCCCTGACGCAGGACGGGCCGGTGGCTTTCCGTTACCGCATCCATCCGCATGGTGGATATGACGCCGTGGCCGCCAACCGTTTCGGTCTGGAGCAGGCGCAACCGTTGGTGCATGTCACTGCGGACAAGAACCCGGACGTGAAGCCCGTTGTAGCGGTAGACAACCGTGACGTGTACGTCACCGTGCTGAAATCCATGGGGAAAGACAACGAGATGATTGTCCGTTTGCGTTCCGTGTCGGACAAGGAAGAGACTGTGGCTTTGGACTTCCCGGCCCGCCGTCCGTCGTCCGTGTCGCTCTGCCCGCTCGAGGAGCAGCCCGGGCAAGCCGTGGAGGGGACGCTGACGATGAGACCCTACGGCATGGCCACGTTGAAACTCGCTTTCTGACGACGGGAGCATGGGAGGCTTCCGGACTCTTCCGGCAGCGTGCAGTAGGGGCTTCCGTCCGTGGATAGATGCTTGTAAAGAAAATGCAGGTTTATCACGGAGCTGAATTTCAGTTGTTTAAGCCTTTGAAAAAAATCTGCGGCAAACGGAAAATCGTTTGCCGCAGATTGGGAAATCATTCGGAGCAGAACGGAAAACGTTTCTGCGCCGAATGATTTTTGTATATAAGTTTCTGTTTATTCTCCTCTCCGTTTGGCCGGTTTGATGTCCAGATTGTAGGCAAGGCGCAGCATGGCATAACTGGGGATGACGTTGCGCCACGTCTCGTAGCGTCCCTGTCCGTTCAGTGTCTGGGTGACGTTGGAAAGCTGCCCGAGGATGTCGAAACCGTCGAGGGAGAGCGTCACGCGGTTTTTGAAAAGTTTCTTCGACAGGGTGGCGTTCCATACGATGTCATCCGTGTTCATGCTGCTTTCGCCGTAGCCCCTGCGGCTGTACAGGGTCAGGTCGGTGTTGAATTGCAGGTTCCATGGCAGTTCGGCCTGTGCTATCAGGCCGTAATTGTAGTCGTAGGTGTTGAGGGGCGTGAAGTCTTCCCGGCTGCCGGTCAGGTAGTTCCACGTGCAGCGGGCTTTCACGCCCACTTTCACGTCCTTGGGGAAGGCATATTCCATGTTGAGGCTTCCGCCCGAGTTGTAAGTCTGCACGGTGCTGCGGCGCGGTGCCATGCCGTCCGTCACGCCGATGAGGTCCACCGAGTTGTAGAGCCGCGACCAAAGTGCGCTGTTCAGCGTGAGGCGGCGGGCTTTGTCGAGCGGCATGGAGTAGTTCACGTTGCCGCCGATGTTGTAGTTCCCGTTCACGTTCTCGGGGCGGTAGGTGCGCACGCCCGTTGCCTTGTCGTACACGTATCCCTGTGCCACGGCATCCTGCGTGATGGAGTAGCTCCAGTAGGTGTTGAAGTAGCGTTGCTTGCGGTTGCTGTTCAGGTAGTAGTACACGGAAATGTTGTGTTGGTGCGAGTTTTTCAGTCCCGTGTTGCTCAGGCGGATGTTCAGCGGGTCATCCGTGGAACGGATGTCGATGAACGAGGTCATGGACGGGAAGGAGACGCTTTTGTTGTAGCGGATGTCGATGCCCCGTTGGAAGTTGTGCCACCGGCCGTAGACCCTGAAACTCGGCTCGAACATAACATGGCGGCGGCTGACGGTGGTATCCAACCGTTCGCGTTGGTAGTCCAGCGTCTGCCATACGTACATGAGCGGCAGACGGGCTTCCACGTACCACCAGGTGCCTTCGCCCGATGTCCGGGGCTTGCCTTCCCATTTGGCATAGAGGCTTCCCCGGTGGGAGTAATCGGTCAGGTAAGACCAGTAGCTGTTGAGGGCATCCAACGTCTGTTGCAGGAGTTCCACCTCGGAGGGCAGCATGCCTAAGGGATGGTCGCCGTCTTCTCCCCAACCGGCCAGTTCGTCGAGCCGGTAGAGTTCGTAACGTTTGGTATTGTCATGCCAATGGTAGTTGTAGCCCGGTGCTACGGCCAAATTGTGCGGGAACCATAGCCAGTATTCTCCTCCGGCGTTGAGGTTCAGGTCGCGTATGGGGCCGTCGTCGTTGGTATATTTGTTGCGGTAGTCCGTCTGTCCGCCGCCTGCCGGATAGTCCAGCCGGTAGTGTTCGTACCACCTTTGTTCGTAATCGTTGTACCGCACATTGGTGTAAAGGTTCAGGTTGTCATTGCCGAGTCCGGTCTTGATGGCGGAGTATGCGCTGAAGGCGGCGTTCGTCTTGTTGCCCTTGTTGCTCTGGTCGGTCTTGGAGCGGTTGATGGCGATGCGGCGCATGAGGTCGCCGGCTTCGGGCGAGGCCAGGCTGTCCAGCAGGTTGCCGGAGGCGTACGGTTCGGGGTCGGTGTTGAATGTACCGGAAAGGTAAGTGTTGCGGTCGTCCCATTTGCCCCAGTTGAACGACGGTTGCAAATTCAGGAACGCCTTGTCCCAAGTGAACTGGAACGTGTGCGAAGTGTTGAACCACGTCTGGCAGAAGAACTGTTCGTGCGCCTCCTTGGAGTAAGTGTCGCCGTCGGGCAGGAAGTTCACGCCGGTGGTCTGCGAGCGCACGTCCGTGTCGTAGTGCATGTAAGATGCGCTTCCGTTGAGTTTGTACTTCCCGTCCTTCTCGTTCACCATGTAGTTCACTCCGAAGTTCTTGTTCGAGCGCAGTCCTCCGGTCAGTTGCGCGGGAGACCATTCGCCGTTGTAGCCCGGTTGGCGGTTCTCGTTCATGTTGTTGAAGTTGGCAAAAGCCGAGAAACGCGTGTGGGGCGTGAACCGCAGGCCGAAAAGTCGGGCGCGGTAGCGTTCCTCCGTGCCGTATGCCCCTTCGGTATTGGCCAGCCATCCCACGGAGTATTCCCGTTTCAGGCGTACGTCCATGACCAGTTCCTCGTCACCGGTTTCCCGTCCGAGAAATTCGCTGAGCTTTCCGTCTTTGTCGTACACTTTCACGTCCTTGACCGCGTAGGCAGGCAGGTTCTCGAGCATGACGGAAGGTTCGCCCTTGAAGAAATCCTCGCCGTTGAGCAACAGGTTCTCCACGTAACGCCCGTTGACGAGGATGCGCCCGTCGTCTTTCAGTTCCACGCCCGGCAACTGGCGGATAAGCGCGTCGAGCATGGAGCCTTCGGCCAGTTGGAAAGCGTCGGCATTGTAGACCACCGTGTCGCCGCGCGTGTATATCTTTACCTTCGTGGCCTTCACGGTCACTTCCCCTAACGCCTTATGCTTGATGGCTTTTTCCAAGTAGACATCCGTGATGAAGCGTGCCACCTCCCTGCGGCGGAACGTGAAAGAGTCCACGGGCACGTCCTGCGTTTCATACCCTTCGGCCTTGAAGCGCAGGATGTAGGGTTGGGCAGGACGGTTTTCCATATCGAAGAACCATGCCGACGGCCGGTCGGCTATCTGGTTGTTTGGGGAGTTGCGCATGGAGTCGAGGGTGACGTAATGCTTGTCCATAAGTTCCACTTTCACATCGTAAATGCGTTGGCGCGTGACGGAATTGAACACGCCGCCGTAGATGACCTGCCCCATGGCGTCGAAACAGGCAAGGGACAGGAGGATGGCCGCAAAGGCCGGAAGGAGGTTGAAGAAAACTTTTCTCATGTGATGGCTGATTTAGGTTTGTTAATCATGGTATCGACCACATTCTGTTATTAATAATACGCAGAACGCGTTGTTTTGTGACAGCCCGGAGCCGTTTTTTTTGAAAAATATCGTGTGGATTTTGCAGTTAACACTCTTTATGTAAGCTTTGGAGGAGGGGCGAGAGAAAAACGTTACATTTGCAAAAATATATGGCAATAAAGTCTACGCTTATGGCAAACTATATCCGTTTTGATTGGGCGATGAAGCGCCTGTTGCGCAACAAGGCTAACTTCGGGGTGTTGGAAGGTTTGTTGACCACGCTTCTGGATGAGAAAATCACCATCAGCCAGTTGTTGGAGAGCGAAAGCAATCAGGAAGACGAGTTCGACAAGTACAACCGTGTGGATTTGTTGGCCTTGGATTCCAAAGGGGAACTGATACTCATCGAGGTGCAGAACAACAATGAGTACGCTTATTTTCAGCGCATGTTGTTCGGCGTGTCGAAGTTGGTGACGGAATACATCAACCGTGGCGAGGGGTATGAGAACGTGCGCAAGGTATACAGCGTGAACATTGTTTATTTCTCCTTGGGGCATGGGAAGGATATCGTGTACCATGGCAAGACGGAATTTCGCGGCATCCATGAGAACGACATACTGGAGCTGACTCCTTTCCAGCGGCAGACCTTTAAGGTGGATGCCGTGAGCCAACTTTATCCGGAGTATTATATCCTGAAGGTGAACGACTTCAACAAAGTGGCCAAGACCCCGTTGGAGGAATGGATCTACTATTTGAATACGGGTGAGATTCCCGAAACAGCCCACGCCCCCGGTTTGGCGGAGGTGCGCGAACGCCTGAAGGTGGACGGGATGACAAAAGGCGAGCGCGAGGCTTATTACCGTCATCTGGATAACATCGTCATTTTGCGCAACAATATTTATACGGAACGTGCCGAGGGGCGTGCGGAAGGTCGCATGGAAGGGCGTGCCGAAGGAGAGCATGCCAAGGCTTTGGAGATAGCCCGCAGGTTAAAGGCCATGGGATTGTCCGTGGATGCCATTATCGGTGCCACGGGGTTGTCGGCGGAAGAAATAGAGAAGGCCTGATATCCACTTGTTTCCTAATCAATAAAAACTCCCGGCCACCTTTCACAAGACGGCCGGGACGGATTAACTTATTTCTGGTTTGCTTGCTTGTTTTTTTGCAATTTTTTCGTGATGTATGAACTGTCCCATATCGGATTGTCTTCTGCCCAAGCCCGGGGAAATACTCCGTTCCCGTTGTGCGAGCCTTCCAAACGGATAAGGTATAACTTGTCGTTTTTCCATGCGGCTCCCATATACAATGGGCGGCCGTCGGCTTGGCGAATCCTTATCCCGGTTTCTTCGTATTCCCAGTACACATCGTTGCTTGCCACGTAGACGACATCTTTTTTGAGGTATTTGTGGAAGAGGTCATAAAACAGTTGGTAATCTGCCCGGGTGCATTTAGGGATGATGTACCGGCAGCCCTCCGAAAAAGCCGTCGGGTCGTTGTTATATCCTTTGTTATGTACTACACGTCCGTATGCTCCGTGGAAATGCACTTCTTGTTTGACCGTTTTTCTGCGTGACACGTATTGGTTGAACAGTTTTTCGAGTTCTGCGATGATGGCTTGGTCGGGTATGGCATCATTTTCGGCTTGGGCGAAACGGTTTGTGGTTTGGTAATAGAAAAATACGCCGGTTGGGCTAGCTTCGAGTTTGAGGAAGTCTTGTTGCCCCTGGATGTCGGAACGCAGCGACATGGCGTAGGTTTTCCGCATGATGTCGCCACTGTCTGTTTCTTCTGTGTGCTTGTGCAGGAATGGTGTGGCATCCAACAGGTCGAAGATTTCGGTTATTTTGGGGCGGTGTTCTTCGTAGTCTTCATGGTCTTCGAACCAATACTGTACCCAAAATTGGGCACCGGTCATCCATCTTTGCTCCAAGTAACGCTTGGGAAACATCCGGTCAAGCTCGTGAAATATATGCATGGCTGTTTCATTTTCCCGATAGAACTCTTGGGCACGTACATGGTTTGTGCATACCATGACCGTTGTCACGGCCATGAGCCAGTATTTAATATAAGTTTTCATAATAAGGGTCGATATGTTCATATTGTTTGGAAAATTCGTCCATTCTTCTTTTCTGCTTTTGGAACTCGGCCTGAATGTCGGCCAAGTGTGGCATGGTCTGCTGTCGGGCTGCCGTGTCCGCGTCTTGTAGGGCGGTGTCAGACAGAGGGATTGAGGCCGTTTCGGTGGAGGACGTGCCCTGCCCTGTAGAGAGGGCTGCCCACATTTGTCCTTTGGGGTGGCTTGCGGGGAGGACAATCGTGTCCCGGACTGTGATTATTTTGGCGGTCAACGCAGTGGGTACTGGCTTTTCGATGAATACCGTATCGGTTTTCCACTTTACTTCCGTGAGGATGGTAGGGGGCATGGGGATGGAATTTGTGGGTTGTGTGGCTTCCTTTCGCGAGACGGTGGTACCTAAGAAAAAACATGCGGCTGCGACGGAAGCTGCCGCTATCCACCGTACGGCGATTTGCCTTGTGCGACGTATGCGCTTCGGTAGCATCGGAGGAACGGTCTGTAGGGCAGAGGAGCCGGGAATTTCTTCCAGTGGGCATGACTGCATCCACCTTTCCTGTTCTTCTTCCGTGAAAGAAGGTTCGCCTTCGTCGAACTGGTCGAACATGGTTTTGAAGTCGGCAAAATCCTTGTCGGCATCCGGCGAACGGAAATACTCCGTCAGCAGGGCTTCTTCTTCCAATGAGGTCTTTCCCTCCATATAGAGGTCAAGCCATCGTCTGATGTCTTCTTTATTTGTCGTCATGTTCAATCTCTCCTTACCTTTAGTTGTTCCATCATTTGTTTCCTTGCCCGTGACAATATGGTGCGGACTACGCCTTCCGTTGCTCCGATGATACGGGCTATCTCGCCCATTTCCAGATGTTCCACCTGACGCATGCGGAGCACGGCCCGGTATTTGTCCGGCAGGTTCCGAACGGCCCCGCGCATCCATTCCGCATTTTCGTGGTCTTCCATCATCGCCTGTGCGCTTCGCTGTCCGTCGGGCGCGTCATGCCCCGTCAGGCTTTCGTGCGGATGGGTCTTGAGTCGCCGCAGGCGGTCGATGCAAAGATTACGGGTGACGGTCATACCCATGGGAGAAATGTTCTTTTCCCGGTCGATCCGGTCTCGGACAAGCCAAAGTTTGAGCATGGCTTCTTGTACGATGTCTTCCGCCTCGTCCTCATCAGACAAATAGAAACGCGCGATGTCTACGAGTTTGCCTCGTAGCATGGATGCCGCTATTTCAAATTCTGTCTTTTCCATGAGGTTAATGTTGCAAGGGGCGGAACCGTTTCCGGCAATTAGGACGTGGCCGTTCTTTCCCTTTTTATAAAGAATACGCAGAAGCCGCTCTTTTGTTTCATCGGATGATGTTAAAGAATGTAATAAAAAGGAAGTGGGGGAGGCTGGGCAACAGAATGACAGAAGGAAAACATTTCCCGTATGTAGATATTTAGGAGACAGAAGAACAAAAGAACAGAAGCCTGAAAAACACTTTCCGTAAGGAATCTTATGTCCTTATGTTCTTCTGTCCGAATTATGTCCCCAAAGGAAACATGTCCTTATGTTCTTTTGTCTAAATCATCTTCTCATAAAAAACATGTTCTTCTTTCCGAACCGCATTCCGTATGGAAACAAGAACATTGGTCATTCATTCTCGCTTTCATTCATAAAAGCATGTCCGGCTCGTTCCCGAAAAGTCTCTTGTATTCGCTTTCAAAATTGGGTGTGAAGATTCCTTTTCCCATCGCTTCATGGATTTCCGTCGTGCTCCAGAAACGTCCGCCATCTGTTTCCGCACTGGGATGTATGTCCCCGTCGTAGGTGCAACGGTAGGGGAAGACCAGTTCACGTTCGCGGTCGGATTCAAATACATAGTGGGGGAGACGTTCGGGAGTGAAGCCGGTGAGGCCGAGTTCTTCTTCCGCTTCGCGGCGCAGGGCCATCTCCACGCTTTCGCCCAAGTCCACGTGTCCTCCTACGGCCGTGTCCCATCTCCCCGGTTGGATGTCTTTCCATTGCGGACGCTTTTGCAGGTAAAGTTCGCCCCGGCTGTTGAACACATGCAAGTGCACCACAGGGTGAAGGCATTTGCTGCCATTGTGGCATTCGCCGCGTGTGGCGGCTCCGATGATGTTCCCCTCTTCATCCACGAGGGGAAACATCTCTTCCCAGTTGTCTTTTTGTGTAGCTATCATGAGGTTTCGCGGGATTTAAGGGATGAGCAATGAGCTGTCACCGTAGCTGAGGAAACGGAAATCGTGGGCGAGGGCATAGTCGTAAATCGTGCGCCAATCGCCGTGTACGAAAGCCGAGACGAGTAACAACAGTGTACTTTGCGGTTGGTGGAAATTGGTGACCATCATCCGCACGATATGGTATTCGTATCCGGGAGCTATGATGATTTGCGTACTGGTGTGCAGGGCTGTCAGCTCGTGGCGGTTCAGGTAATCCCATACGTTTTGCAGGGCTTGCATTGTGGTGAGTGCTTCCGGACGTCCGTCGTCGGGGCTTCCGGAAGGGCGTGTCCGGGCGGCATACTCGTAAGGCATCCACTGCGGCACGTGGAGTTCCTCCTCCGATGCGTCGGGATTTCCGTCCAATGCCACACCTATATAATACAGGCTCTCGAGGGTGCGCACCGAAGTCGTGCCCACGGCAATGCATGCGCCGCCGTGCGCCAACAGTTTCTCTATCGTGCTGCGATGCACGCAGATGTATTCCGTGTGCATCTCGTGCCCGGCTATTTCTTCGCTTTTCACCGGTTTGAACGTGCCCGCCCCGACGTGGAGCGTCACTTCCTCGCGGTCGATGCCGTGGGCATCCAAATCGGCCAACACGCGTTCGGTGAAATGGAGTCCGGCCGTGGGGGCAGCCACGCTGCCTTTGATTTTAGAGTACACCGTCTGGTAGGTCGTCTTGTCGCTTTCCTGTGTCTCGCGGTTCAGGTAGGGCGGGATGGGCAGTTCGCCCACGGCTTCCAAAATTTCAGCCCAAGTCGTTTGTTCGTCGTCCCATTCAAAGTCAATCCAGTGGCTGGTGCCGCGATTCTCGCCCCGGGTTGCCTTCAGGGTGATGCTGCGTCCGCCGATTTCCACGGGGCGGGATAAGCTACCGCTTTTCCATTTTTTCAGATTGCCCACAAGGCAAAGCCAACTGCAACGACCGGTTTGTTGGAACATCAGCGCGTAGTCGTGCGGACGGACCGGTTCCAGACAGAATACCTCGATGAGCGCGCCGGTATCTTTGTGGAAATGCAACCGCGCCTGTATGACTTTCGTGTTGTTGAATACCATCAGGGCACCTTGGGGCAAATAGTCCGGCAACGACGTGAACGTGTCCTCGCCCACCGTTCCGTGACGGTACACCAACAGTTTGGATTGATCCCGTTCGGTTAGGGGGAATTTTGCGATACGCTCCTCGGGCAGTTCGTAGTTGAAGTCTTTAATGTGGATATGTTTGGTCTCTTCCATTGGGATTGATAGCTTTTGGGATGCAAAGTTAGGTATATTTACCGAAGTGGAACGGGTGTTTGGGATAAAAAAGCATAAAGGCGGCAGACAGATATTGTACTCCTTGCGCTTTGCTGTATATTTGTCTGCGCGAAGATAGGATGCGGCCCGGCACAGCCCAATCAGAAAATTCCGTTTTCGTTTGCCTCTGCGCCTGTCTTTCGCTATCTTTGCCGGGAATAAAACATGGAAGATATGAAAATCGGAGATAAAGTAAGATTCTTGAGCGAAGTGGGGGGCGGCATCGTGAGCGGCTTCCAAGACAAAGATACGGTATTAGTGCGGGATGAAGACGGTTTCGACATTCCGATGCCCGTGCGTGAGTGTGTCGTGGTAGAGACTGACGATTATAATATTGCCAAGGTGAACACCGGTACGCACGACAAGAAGAAACTCGTAGGAGAGCGGGCGGCCAGACAGTTTCGTGATGAAGATGAGGAAGACGACCGTCCTGTGACATTCGTGCCCAAACCGCAGGAACGCCGGAACGGTGACAAGCTGAACGTTTTTCTGGCTTACGTGCCGATGAATCCTAAAGAAATGACCACCACGTCTTTCGAGGCTTATTTGGTGAACGACAGTAACTATTACGTCACCTTTCTTTACATGAGTGTGGAGGGTACGGGATGGCGCGTACGTTTCCAAGGGACGGTGGAGCCGAACACCAAACTCTTCATGGAGGAATTCGACCGTTCGGTGTTGAACGACATGGAGCGCGTCTGTGTGCAATGTCTGGCCTATAAACAGGAGAAGACTTTTCTGCTCAAACCGGCCGTACAGGTGGAATTGCGGATAGACACTGTGAAGTTCTACAAGTTGTACACGTTCCAACCCTCGGATTTCTTTGAAGAAGATGCCTTGGTGTATGACGTGGTGAAGGATGACGTGCCTGCCCGTACGGTTTTTGTCAATGCAGAACAGTTGCAGGAGGCTTTGCTGAAAAAATCGGCCGACGAGCGTCCGGTACGCCAACCGGCTCGTAAAGCGGAACAACCGAAGAACGGCATCATAGAAATAGATCTGCATATCAGTGAATTGTTGGACAATACAGCGGGGCTTTCCAACAAGGAGATGTTGGACTGCCAGATGAAGGAGTTCCGCCGCGTGATGGACGAGAACCAAAAGAACAAAGGACAGAAAATCGTTTTTATCCATGGTAAGGGAGAAGGTGTGTTGCGCAGCGAACTCTTGAAGGAATTGAAGCGGGTTTATAAGAATTGCACTTATCAGGATGCTTCGTTCCGCGAGTATGGATTCGGGGCTACCATGGTTACGATTCATTGACGTCCAGAGCCTTAAAGGCTCTTAAAAGATGTGTATTTTGTTGGGGTTCTGCATGGAAAGGTGTATTTTTGGCATCGAAATTCATGTCGAACCCTTAAAATTAATATCAAAATAATGATGCGGTGTCTTTGGTCTCTGCTTGTTTTGTGTGCTTTGTTTTGTGTGTCCCCTGTTTCTGCCCAGACGTTATTGTCGGAAGAAATAAAGGAGGATTCAGTCACCGGCCAAGATGTCGTGGAGAAAGCCAAAGAGTTTATCGGAGTGCCTTACCGTTACGGACAAATGAACCCTAAGCGCGGATTTGATTGTTCCGGTTTCACTACTTATGTCTTTAAGTCTTTGGATATCTGTTTGACGCGTTCTTCGCGTTCCCAGTTTAGAGAAGGAGTCAAGATAGACGACCGCCGCGACTTGCAGCAAGGGGATTTGGTGTTTTTCACCGGTACGCGTTCCAAGAAGACCATCGGGCACGTGGGTATAGTGACGGATGTGAATGAAGAAACCGGTGAATTTGAATTCATCCATGCAGGGCGCAAAGGTATTTGCATTAATTCTTCTTCCGACGGCTATTATGACCGGCGATATGTAGGGGCATGCAGGGTGTTGGGGTAATACCTGCCAGATACGAAGAGAGCCGTTTCCGGAGTGCGCAAAAGCATACGGGAACGGCTCTTTTTCGATATAAAGCGGCTGACGGGTCAGAACAAGTCTACCTCTACCGGGCAGTGGTCGGAACCGAAAATTTCGGTGTGTATGGTTGCGCTTTTGAGTTGCGTTTCCAGTCGTTTGGATACTAAGAAATAGTCGATACGCCACCCTGCATTCTTTTCCCGGGCTTTGAAACGGTAAGACCACCATGAGTAGATGCCTTCGCGGTCGGGATAGAAGAAACGGAACGTGTCTGTAAAACCGCTGTCTAACAAGATGCCGAATTTTTCCCGTTCTTCGTCCGTGAAACCTGCGTTTTTACGGTTCGATTTCGGATTTTTCAGGTCGATTTCGCGGTGCGCCACGTTCAAGTCGCCGCAGACGATAACCGATTTCCGGGCATCCAGTTGCAAGAGATAGGTACGGAATGCTTCTTCCCACTTCATACGGTAATCCAAACGTTTCAGCCCGTCCTGCGAGTTGGGCGTGTAGACCGTGACTAAGAAAAAGTCAGGCATTTCAAGCGTGATGACGCGTCCTTCCTTGTCATGTTCCTCCAAGCCGAGGCCGTATGTGACATTGAGCGGGGCATGGCGGCTGAAGATTGCCGTACCGGAATATCCTTTTTTCTCCGCATAGTTCCAGTAGGAGCGGTAGCCTTCAAACTCCAAATCGAGCTGACCTTCCTGCATTTTTGTTTCTTGCAGGCAAAAGAAGTCCGCATCCAAGGCGGCGAAAGACTCTTTAAATCCTTTTTCACAACAGGCTCTCAGGCCGTTGACATTCCATGAGATAAATTTCATAGGCTGTAAATTTGCTGTATTTCTGCTTTTTATTTTCAAAGGTAAGCCTTTTCTTCCGGATGTGCAAACCCCGTCAGAACCGGGCAATGGCTTCTCCTTCCTCTTGAATGTAGAGGAAACGGGTTTGCATTCGTTCCGCTTCCGGACCGAAGGTCATGGCCCTTTCGCGAGCCGGAGGGAAGTGCATCGGGGCAAAATAACGGGTGGGGATATATTGCAACCATTGTCGTGCGCCACGGGCAAAGTCGCTACCCAAACGTGGGTCTACGGGAAACATTACCAGGTCGAAAGCCGTACATTCCTTGCGGATGTTGTTCAGGATAGCCAGAAAGTCGCCTTCCCGTTTTTTGATTTCCTGTGGCGTGGATTCGTCTGCCCAATGCCAGTTGTTCAGGTCGCCTGCGTGGAATATGTCTTTGTCTTCAACATGAACAGCCCAAGATACGCCGGAATCAGTGGAACCGAAAGCATGTACCGTGATGAGGTCGTCGCGGTAGCTTTCTCCCCGTCTCAGGTATGCCGTTACGCCTTCCGTTCCGGCACGTCGCCGACGGTAGATGTCGCGGGAGAGGATGACTTTCTTTTCCCCGTGGGGTACGGGCAGGCTCAGGATTTCCGGATTGAAATGGTCCTGATGGAAATGGCTGGCCAGAAAGTAGACGCGTTTATGCGTTGTGGACAGTGTCCGTTCCACGATACTGTTGTCGGCATCCCGCCAGAAATCAAAAATCAGGATGACCGATACTCCTTCGAGCATGAAGCCGCTGTGGTAGATATAAGTGAGTGTCATTGGATTTTATAGTTTATCTGGGGCCGGAATGACCTTCCATTCCAACACGCCGCCCGACTCACCTTTTTGAAGTTGCGCGGCGATTTTCAGTCCGGTGGTCTTTACCGGTTTGAAGTCGAGACGGTTGTAGGCGTCCTTGGTCGTGGTGTACGGCGTAGTGGCTTCCACTTCTTTCCAACTGTCACCTTCTTTATAATAGAGTCTCCACGAGGCGGGTACACGGAAGTTACCGTCGTAATGGTCGAAGTCCAGCCAGTACACTTCTACACCCGATACGGTGTAAGCTTGATCGAAGTCGTAGGCCAACGTTTCTTTCGTGCCGCGCTTGAGCCACCAGTAATGGTAAGGTTTGGACGTGTCCGACGAACGTTTCGGTTCCCATTGGTCGTTTACGCCCCAAGCCCAACCTTCCGTGGCGGCAGATTCGGGAGCGTCTTTTTGGAGAGGGGCTTGAATCGTCAGCGTACGTGCCCGGCTGGCGATGGTCGGCAAAGGTTCGGGACGGGCATATTCCGGCGATGTGGGAATCCATACGGCCATTTGTGCCGCGCCACGGTTGTTCCATACGGAATAAGGAATGGCTTTGAACGGTACGTCCGTCGTCTTTCCGCCACGTCCGACGGCTTGGGCCGTGCCTTCCAACGTGACGATACCGTTAAGCATATCCGGGGCGTAAGTGGCGGAAATCATCGTCCCGGTAGGAATGAATTTGTTGAAAATCAAACTGTCCGGCTGGTCTTTGTCTTCGATGCAGTAGACAATGGGGCCTCGTTCGATGGCGGCTTTTCCCCGGTCGTCTTCCACTTCGCCACGGGCTTCCACCCGGCGTATGTCCATCGGGAAATCCAGTTGCACCGTGTCGCCTTTCTTCCATTTCCGCAAGATGACGGCGTAACCGTTTTCCACACGGAACTCCGCGTCCTTGCCGTTGACTTGTATGGTGTAGCCCTTTCCTTTTCCGGTGTAGTGATACAGGTCGGTCGGTATCGGACGGTCTTGTGCCCATCCCGGGATGCGGCATCGCAGGGCAAAGGTCTGCTTCTTTTCAGGATGTACGGTCATGCGGATTTTTCCGTCCCATGGATAATCCGTTGTCTGGCGGATTTCTATTTTGTTTTGGGAAGTAGAGAGATGGGCCGTACTTTGTATATATAGGTTGACGAAGACGTCCTTGCCTTGTGTGGCATACATGTAATTAGGAACGGAAGCCATGAAACGGGTGACATTGCCCGGACAGCAGGCACAACCGAACCAGGCCTGCCGTTCGTGCTGCCCCATGCTTTCCAAAGGATTGTCGTAGAAGAAGCGGTCGCCGCTAAGTGACACGCCCGAAATGACCCCATTGTAGAGAGCACGTTCCAATACATCCTCGTATCGGGAGTCGCCCGTGGCAAGGAACATGCGGTGGTTCCAGTACACGTTGGCGATGGAGGCGCAAGTTTCGCAATAGGCCGTATGGTTGTTCAATTCATAATCCGGGCCGAAGCCTTCGCCTTGGGCACGGGAGCCGATACCGCCGGTGAGGTACAATTTGCGTCCGGCCATGTTTTCCCAAATGCGCGTAAGGGCATGGAAATAAGCCGTGTCGCCGGTCAGTGCGGCCACGTCGGCCACGCCGGAATACAGGTAACCGGCCCGCACGGCATGCCCCACTATTTCATTTTGTTCGAGAATGGGTTTGTGGTCTTGGCTGTATGCACTGGGGGCATGTCCGTCGGTGCATCGTCCCGTTTCTTCCACGAAATACCGGGCCGTGCGGAGGTATTCTTCTTTTCCGGTGACTTTGTATAGCTTGGCCAAAGCCATTTCCACGATGGGATGCCCCGAAGGCACATGTTTCTGTCCTTCGTCGGGACCGAATACCCGGCATACCAAATCGGCGTTTTTGATAGCCACGTCCAATAGGGAACGTTTGCCCGTGGCACGATAGTGGGCTACGGCAGCTTCATAAAGATGTCCTGAATTGTAAAGTTCGTGGCTGTTGATTTTCTCCCAACGGTGTGTCCCCCACCAACCCGAAAGACGGGTACAGCGGTTGGTCACACAAGTGGTCAGGTAACCGTCGGATTCCTGTGCGGCGGCTATCAGTGCGATGACGCTGTCCAGATAGGCATCCAGTCGTGCATCGTATTTCACGGCCAAAGAGTAAGACGCTCCTTCGATGATTTTATATGGGTCGGTGTCGTCGAACGAAAAGTCGCCCCGGTGTTCGCCTTCTTTTAGTCCGCCTGCGATGGCGAAGTTGTCGAAACGGCCGTTTTTCTCGCACTCCCGGAAGGCCGAGGGAATGGACACCGTGCGGTTCGTCTCGATGCGCGGCGACCAGAACGCGTCCTGGATACGTACTTGGGTGAACGGTACTTCCATGATTTGTGCCGTGTTTTGCCCGTGGATGGCAATGGAAAAAGCAGCGGTACAGAAAGTCCATGCGGTTCGTTTCAAGAATAAGATTTTGTTTCTCATGGGTTAATAATTCTATGGTTTCATGCTGCAAAGATAATTAGTTTTGCTAACTTTGCCGTGAAATCAATATTTTTATTTTTTACCTACCATGAAGAAAAAATTGCTGACTGCTATTTTCGTGTCTTCCTTGTGTGGAAGCATGCAGGCGCAAGATGCGCCCCACGGTTATCCTTATTCTCCCGTACCTTTCACGTCCGTCAAGGTGACGGATTCCTTTTGGGGGCAACGCTTGAAGGCAAGCCGTGAGGTTACCATCCCTTTGGCCTTCAGTAAATGTGAAGAGAGCGGCCGATATGAAAACTTTGTCAAGGCGGCCCATCCGAGCGAAAATTACAAGGTGGAAGGTCTTCCGTTCGACGATACGGACGTGTACAAGACGATAGAAGGCGCAAGCTACTTGCTGCAGACCTATCCGGACAAGAAGCTGAAGTCGTATATCGACAGCGTGTTGACCATTGTGGCGGCAGCGCAGGAGCCGGACGGCTATCTGTACACGAGCCGCACGATGAATCCCAAGCGTCCTCATGACTGGTCGGGAAGCCGACGTTGGGAAAAAGTGGAGGACTTGAGCCACGAGTTTTATAACCTCGGCCACATGGTGGAGGGTGCCATCGCGCATTACCAAGCCACGGGAAAACGGAACTTTCTGGATATTGCCATCCGTTATGCCGACTGCGTGTGTCGTGAAATCGGCCCGGGGGAAGGGCAACAGGTTCTTGTGCCCGGCCATCAGATAGCCGAAATGGCCTTGGCCAAACTCTATATCGTGACGGGCGACCAGAAGTATCTGGACGAGGCGAAGTTCTTCCTCGACCAACGCGGCCACACTTCTCGGCGCGACGCTTACAGCCAGGCGCACAAGCCCGTGGTGGAGCAGGATGAGGCCGTGGGGCATGCCGTGCGGGCCACTTACATGTATGCCGGGATGGCCGATGTGGCAGCCCTCACGGGCGATACGGCTTACATCCATGCCATCGACCGGATTTGGGACAATATCGTGAGCAAGAAGTATTACATCACCGGCGGTATCGGGGCTACGGCCAATGGCGAGGCTTTCGGTGCGAATTATGAACTGCCCAACATGTCGGCTTATTGCGAGACGTGCGCGGCCATCGGCAACGTCTATGTCAACTACCGTTTGTTTCTCCTGCACGGGGAATCCAAGTATTACGACGTATTGGAGCGTTCCTTGTATAACGGGCTGATTTCTGGCGTTTCGTTGGACGGCGGCGGTTTCTTCTATCCCAATCCCTTGGAGAGCCGGGGACAGCATCAGCGTCAGCCTTGGTTCGGTTGTGCCTGTTGTCCGTCCAACATTTGCCGTTTCATCCCTTCCTTGCCCGGTTATGTATATGCCGTGAAGGATAAGGACGTATATGTCAACCTGTTCATGTCCAACGAAGCCAACCTTGAGGTGGGCAAGAAGAGTGTCGTATTGGAGCAGCAGACCCGTTATCCTTGGGATGGTGACGTGGCCGTGAGCGTGAAGAAGAACAAGGCCGGTGAGTTTGCCATGAAAATCCGTATCCCCGGTTGGGTGCGCGGACAAGTCGTACCGAGCGATTTGTACCGTTACAGCGACGGCAAGCGTCTGGGATACAGTGTGAAAGTGAACGGCCAACCGGTGGAAAGCGAATTGCAAGACGGTTATTTCACGATAGAACGCCGGTGGAAGAAGGGCGACAAGGTGGAAGTGCATTTCGATATGGAGCCTCGCGTGGTGAAAGCACATGCCAAAGTGGAGGCCGACCGCGGGCGTGTGGCTGTGGAGCGCGGCCCGTTGGTGTACTGCGCCGAGTGGCCCGACAATGATTTCGACATCATGAGTGTGTTGGTGAACCGCCGCCCGCAGTTCGAGACGGTAGAGAAACCGGACCTGCTTTGCGGCCTGACGGAAATCAAGACCGGTGCGCAGGTGTTGGGCTATGATGCCGAAGGCCGCCTGACGGCTTCGGATGTCGAACTGACGCTTATTCCTTATTATGCTTGGGCGCATCGTGGTTCCGGCAACATGATGGTATGCCTGCCGCAGGAGGTGAGCGCGACAAGCCCGTCCATGTCGGCCACGTTGGCCTCGGAGAGCCGTGTGGATGCTTCGCACAAGACTACGGCCTTGTCTGCCATTAACGACCGTTTGGTTCCGGTGGACGAAAACGACCGTTCCATGGCCTACTATCATTGGTGGCCCATGAAGAATTCCACGGAGTGGATTACTTACGAGTTCCCGAAACCGTCCAAAGTGTCTTCCTCCACCGTATATTGGTTCGACGATGAGCCGTGGGGAGGTTGCCGCGTGCCTCAAAGTTGGAAACTGTATTACAAGGACGAACAGGGCGGTTGGACACCGGTGTCGGCAGCCGGTACGTACGGGACGAAAAAAGGCGTGCCCAACACGGTGGAATTCACACTGGTGCAGACTACGGCCATGAAGCTGGAAGTCGTGTTGCCAAAGGACAATTCGGCCGGTGTTTTCGAGTGGGAAGTCGAGTGAGATATAGGAATGTAGAAGAGAGTGTGCCGCAAGAGATGTATTTCTTTTCGGCACACTTTTATTTTTGCCCCGTCGTCTTATGTCCGTTTCGTGAATATCCCGGGGAGCAGGGGCATGGCTCCTTTTTGCGTACATACGTAAGCCGAAACGTCTACTGCGAGGCGGTGTGCTTCGCGGACGGTTCCGCCGGAAAGGATGGCGGCCGTGAAGGCGGCTGTGAAGGAGTCGCCTGCGCCTACGGTGTCGGCCACTTCCACTTTCGGGGTGTCTCGATAGGATGTTTCTTCCGGGGTGAATACGAAACTGCCTCGTGCGCCGCAGGTGAGAATCAAAGCCTTCAGCGCGTATCGCTTCAGCAGCGTCCTGCATCTTTCTTCCTGGCCCGTGCCGGGCAAGGCGAACAGCCGTGTCACGATGTCGAGTTCTTCATCGTTGATTTTAAGAACGTTGCACTTTTGCAGACTGGTGGAGATAATCTCCTGTGTGTAGAAACCTTGCCGGAGGTTGATGTCGAATATCTTGTATTGCTCGTCCCCGTCCGGCATGGTGTCAAGAAACCGGTGGATGGTGGAGCGTGAGGCGGGATGCCGTTGGGCCAGCGAACCGAAACATACGGCTTGCGTCTGGCGGGCCAGTTCTGCCGTTTGCGGCGTGAAGGGAATATGGTCCCAAGCCACGTCTTCCCGGATGTTGTAGCAGGGGATGCCCTTTTCGTCCACTTCCACCTCTACGCTTCCTGTGGGGAAGTCCGTTTTCTCGATAAGTCCTTTCAGCGATTTGTCCCGTAAGTTCTCCAATAGCTCGCTCCCCGCCGTGTCCTTTCCCACGGCACTCACGACCCGGCTGTCTATTCCGAATTGCGAGATGTGGTAGGCGAAATTGGCCGGTGCGCCTCCTATCTTCTTGCCTTCGGGCAGCATGTCCCACAAGGCTTCTCCCATGCCCGTTACGATGGATTGTTTCATGATGATGCGGTTTGATGGTTTGTTTCTTGTGTATGCCGACAGCGGTCCCAGTACAGTCCGGTGGCATGACGGTACAAATATACCACTTTTTATGCAGTGGCACGACATGGGCAAAGTGTCAAAATGTTAAATCCGGTTGTCCGAGAATCCATTATTTCCGTGCGGGAAAGGGAGGGGGTGAAAATAACGGATTCTCGTGCGGCGGTTTTTTATCGTTTTGTAACGAAAGAAGGTCCTGTCCCGTTCTTTTGTCGGCCGTGCCGGGGGATTGTGCGTACGGTTTTACGGTCGGGAAAGCGGCAAGCCTGTTTCGTTGTCATTCTGCTTTCTGTTTTTGGAGATGTTTCCGTTTCAATTAGAGGTAAAAAGACGGTTTACGGCTTATTTTTATTTCCTTTTCCAACGATTTATGGTATGGTTGGCGTAGGACTTGCTTTCATTGTGCGCCGACCGTAAAACCGTTCGCTTCCGATTGATTTACCGTTTGGCTGAGACTGAGTGTATGATATACGGTATATATGCAGGATTGGGTGTGTGTTTTGCATAAATATTCAGGTCTGGGGCTACGGATTTGCCTCGGATGAGGTTTTCTGTGCCCCGTTTTTGGGTGTTTTTGTTGTCTTTCTGATTGTTTTTTCTTTCTTTTCCAGTCTTTCTGTCGGGCCTGGGGGTACGGTTTTCAAGGCGACTGTAACCGGATGGGACGACGGTCCTTCCTGTTCCGTCTTACGGTGATTTGTCCTGTAGGTATGGGTATTCGCTTTTGCCGTGACGGGCTTGTCCGGTCCGTCCTGTGTCATTGTTCCCATAAGCAGCCCATGAAAATCCTCCTTTGTCTGCCGGGCAGCCGTGATGTTGCAGGGTGGGGGGCTTGCGGGGGCGGCTGTGGCCGGACTTATGTACACGGTGGCGGTTAAGTACCGCTTTGTTTCGGTGGATGCCTGATCGTTTTCCGTTTTCAGTTCCGGGCGGTCTTTTTGTCCGTCGTCCGTCGTTTCCCTTCCGTTTTCGGCCTTCCTTTCCCGGTCTTCCCTTCCGGATAGTTATTTCTCTTGTTTTCAGTCAACCGGTGGGTGCTCCGTCCTTTCCCTGTCTTCCCGGTTTCCACCTTATATATATGAGGTGTTTTCATGTGTGGCTTCTTGTGCGTCTTCCATGCTTTCCTTGTGTGCGTCTTCTGTCCAGTAGTATCCACCTTTCCTTGCCCCCCGTGCCTCCTCCTTTTTTACGGCCTTTGCCCTTCCCTTTTATCTTTCCTTTGTGTACGGCTCCTGACACATGCCCTATATTTTCCTTGCGTGCCTTTCGTCCCGGTACTTCTTCCTCTTTGTCGTCCTTTCTGCCCTTCTTTCTCCGTCCTTGGGCTTTCCGTTCCCCTTATGCGTGTTTTCAGCCTCGTTGCCCCACCTTCCCGGTGCTATCTCCCCTTTTTTTCCGTCACCTTTTCCTCCTCTTCCTTCTTCATTTCGGTGTTATCCTTCCCCTTTTCTCCGCTCTTTTCCTCTCCTTCGTTTTCCATTTAGAAAAAAGTTCCCCCTTAAATCGCGGGTGATTTCGAGTGTTAAATATATGTTTTACAGCATATTCCTTGTTTGTTTAGGGAAGTTTTCCTAAATTTGCAGGAGTTTCCGCTTGAAAAAAAGTGGCCATAATATTTGGTGTTTACGGTAAAAGTGTCT